>Ga0256407_10001957_pt1 | contig 41042 bp, 40 predicted proteins | sample RumenRJG_04DNA_FD_193489 | JGI IMG/M metagenome (GOLD analysis project Ga0256407, IMG submission 193489) | Bovine rumen microbial communities from Lethbridge, Alberta, Canada - RJG_04 | ecosystem: Host-associated > Mammals > Digestive system > Stomach > Rumen | place: Canada: Alberta... | reverse complement strand
ACGCTTGTTTTGATTTGCAACACTAAGATAAGTGAAAAATCTGACATGGCAAAATCCTGAGCAACTTTTTGTTGCTCAGGAACTTATAAATAAAGTTAAATCAAAGTGTTGCGGAATTAAGGTTGAAAAAAGAAAGCAATATGTTGACAAAAGAACAATTAATAGTACCTGAGAATAGGATTTATGGCAAGCCAACGCTGATGAACGAGACGCCAATGCACTACTGCCCTGGCTGTAGTCATGGTGTGGTGCATAAGTTGGTGGCTGAAATCATCGAGGAGATGGGCATGGAGGAAGACACCATCGCCATCTGCCCCGTAGGTTGTGCCGTGTTTGCCTACCGTTATGTGGATGTCGATTGGATTGAAGCCAGTCACGGACGTGCTCCTGCTTGTGCTTCTGCCATCAAGCGTCTGTGGCCCAACAAGCTCGTCTTCACCTACCAGGGCGATGGCGATATGGCTTGTATTGGTACAGGCGAGACCATTCACGCCCTCAATCGTGGTGAGAACATCGCCATGATCTTCATCAACAACGCCATCTACGGCATGACTGGCGGTCAGATGGCACCCACCACCCTGATGGGCATGAAGACGGCGACCTGCCCTTATGGTCGTCAGGCAGACCTGCACGGATACCCACTCCACATCACAGACCTCGCTGTCAACCTCGAAGGCACCTGCTACGTGACACGTCAGGCGGTCAACAATGTGGCGAACATCCGCAAGGCAAAGAAGGCCATTCGTCAGGCATTCGAGAACTCTCTGAACAAGAAGGGCACTTCCCTCGTCGAGATTGTATCTACTTGTGCATCAGGATGGAAGATGACACCAGAACAAGCCAACCAATGGATGGTGGACAACATGTTCCCATACTATCCACTGGGAGACTTAAAGAACACTGTAGTAAAGGAATAAGACTATGACTGAAGAAATCATCATATCAGGCTTTGGAGGACAGGGTGTCCTCTCAATGGGTAAGATTCTTGCCTATGCCGGCATTATGGAAGACAAGCACGTGAGTTGGATGCCTGCCTACGGCCCTGAACAGCGTGGCGGTACTGCCAATGTGACTGTCATTGTGAGTGACGAGGTGGTCAGCTCCCCTATCGTCAGCGCCTACGACACAGCCATTGTGCTCAACCAACCCTCTTTGGAGAAGTTCGAGCCACAGGTGAAGCCAGGCGGCACCATCATCTACGATGGACACTCCATCATTCAGCCACCCAAGCGCGACGACATCAATGTCTATCGCATTGACGCCATGGAAGAGGCTGCACGTACAGGCAATTCGAAGGTGTTCAACATGCTCGTCCTTGGCGGATTCCTCAAGGTGCGCCCCATCGCAACAGTGGAAGACGTGGTGAAGGGACTGCACAAGGCACTGCCTGAACGCCACCACAAGCTCATCCCCATGAATGAGGAAGCCATCCGAAGAGGCATGCAAATCATTCAGAAAATGAATTAAAGGAAAGCCCGCGAATGACAATCATTTGCGGGCTTTCCTTTTCTCAATACGCTTCGTCTGTTCTGATTTCTTCCTTATCCAATTTCTTGCCGTCTATCTTGCGCCAAGCGACAACGATATAAGCAAGGACAAAAGGTATCAGGAGGCTGACATAGAACATCGTTGTCAGCGTGAATTCGCTGGAGCAGGAGTTGGCAATGGTCAAGGAAGACTGGAGGTCTGCAGTCGATGGATAGTAGGCCGTATTGTTCCAACCAGCACAAAGGAGGAGAGACAGAACGGTCAAGACCACACCAATGCCGACTGGCCAGATGTTGGAGGAAGTGAGAGGCAAGAGGTTAGCGTCAGGAGCCTTCTTCTGTCCACTGATGATTTCCTTGACAATTCCATACAACACCAGTACCACACCAACGAGCAGGAGCACGAGCAAGTACCACATCTCCAAGAAGTTCTTGAGGTACTTGTAGGGTGCCATCGAGATGATGCCTGTGACGGGATCGTAGGCATAGCCGTCCTTCAGCAGCAGGTGCACCAGATAGCTCACGAAGAGCACCAGGAAGGCGATGGTGCTGCCCATCAGTCGCACAGAAGCACGAGCACGGATATCAGCATCGTTCACATTGTTCATAATATACAGGATGCCCAAGATACGTGCCAAGAAGAACACAGCAAAGCCAAACACCAGCACCCAAGGATTGAGCAAAGCGTCCAAGCCATGGGAAGCATTTGCCCACTGACTGATGATGGGAGAACCGACAGTTGACAGTTGAGAGTTAGCATCCACGAGGTTTTCCTTGGCCACGATGAAGTTGCTGCCTTCGAAGAAGGTTGCCACAGCACCACCCAAGAGCACAGGACCTACGATGCCGTTCAGCACCAAGAAGAACTGGAATGTCCTGGCACCCAGCAGATTGCCGAGTTTGTTCTGGAACTCATAACTGACAGCCTGCAACACAAATGAGAACAGGATAATCATCCACAGCCAGTACGCACCACCAAAGCTGGTGGAGTAGAACAAGGGGAAGGAGGCAAAGAAGGCGCCACCAAACGTCACGAGCGTGGTGAACGTGAATTCCCACTTGCGACCTGTCGAGTTGATGACCAGTCGGCGGCCTTCGACATCACCACCCAAAGAACCAACCAAGGAATTGGCACCCTGCACAAACAAGAGGAATACCAACAAGGCTCCTAACAACGAAATGAGGAACCACCAATATTGCTGCAAAAATTCGTATGTCATGACTCAGGTCCTTTCTTTATCTGTTTCAGTAAAATGTTGATTTCCACCGCCAGCATCGTCGTGAAGAGCACAAGGAAGATGAAGAACGTGACGATGACGCTTGCCGACTGCAGGTTGCTCACGGATGCCCATGTGGGCAGCATGTCCTGAATGGTCCAAGGCTGGCGACCGAACTCAGCCACCAACCAACCGCATTCTGATGCGACATAAGCCAATGGCACCATCACGATGGCCGTCCAATGTAGCCACTTCGGAGCCGCTGTGATGTCCTTTTTGTAAAGGAAGAAAAGCACCACCATGAAGAAGAGGATGAGCAGACAGCCCACTCCCACCATCACACGAAAAGCATAGAAGTTGATCGGCACGAAAGGCACTACCTCGCTCTTGTCACGGATGTAGCCATAACCGAAGTACGGCATGTTCTCCTGCAACACCTGCAATTGGGCAGCAGCCGTCGAACCATCATCACTCGAAGCGAATTTCGCCTGACGATAGGCCGCCAAAGCCGCTATCGCCTTCTTACCACGTTCAATCTTTTCATCGACAGACAATTCCACTGTACCGTCTGGCTTGGTGTAGCCGTTCAGGATGTCGTTGATGCCCGCCACATAACCATGAGGATCATTCGTGGCCAAGATGGACAAGGCGTAAGGCACAGCAATCTTCAGCGGAGCCTCCGCTTCGTTCTCATAATCTGGTTGTGCAAAAGGATTGATGAGAGCGATACCCGTCAGACTCTGGTCAGTGCCACCATTGTAGAGGGCTTCCATCGCCGCCAACTTCATGGGTTGCACCTCAGCCACACGTGCTGCCGACTGATGTCCTGTGAGGGCTGCACCTACCGATGCCACCAGACCCACGATGGCTGCAATCTTCAGGCTCTCCACCGCCAACTTCTGTTCACGACCCTTCAGCAGGTACCAGCAACATACCGCCACAACAAACACAGCTCCGATGATCCAGGCCGAGATGACCGTGTGGCAGAACTTGTCAATAGCGAAAGGCGACAGCGCCACCTCAGCAAAAGAGACCATCTCGTTGCGCATCGTGTCTGGGTTGAACGCACAACCTACAGGACACTGCATCCACGCATTCGCCACCAGAATCCACCAGGCGGAAATCGTAGCTCCTAAGCCTGTCAACCACGTTGCCGCCAGGTGGAAACCTGCCGACACCCTCTTCCAGCCGAAGAACATGACTGCCACAAACGTGCTCTCCATGAAGAAAGCGACAATGCCCTCCACAGCCAATGGCGCTCCAAAGATGTCGCCAACGAACCACGAATAGTTAGACCAGTTCGTGCCAAACTCAAACTCCAGAATGATGCCTGTCGCCACACCCATGGCGAAGTTCACGCCAAAGAGCTTCTGCCAGAACTTGGCGACATCCTTCCAGAAGGGCTTCTTCGTGCGGTAGTAGCACGTCTCCGCAATGCCCATGATGACCGCCAAACCCAAGGTCAGCGGCACAAACAGCCAGTGATAGATGGCAGTCAAGGCAAACTGGGCTCTCGACCACTCAATCATGCTGTCATCAAGATTGTACAGGAATTCCATAGTGTTAATAGGTATTTAAGTTAGTACTCCGTTGTATCAGTTCAGTTGCCACATACTCGCTTTCAGCACCCTCTTCTGCATTCTCTTTCAGGAAGTTCGGGAAGAAGAACACCTTCAGCACCACAAAGATAATGAAGAGCTTGATGAGAATGACCGTCCAGAGCACCTTCCCCAGCGTCATGCTGCGGAACCCATCATAATAGAGGTCAAATGCCCTGTGCCAAAACCCATTCTTCTTCATCGTCTGGTCTCTCAATCTTTCCGTTTATCTATAAATTCGTAATCCTTGTACTGGCTGCGAGGGAAGGTAAAGGTGGCGTCGGTAATGCCCCCTGCCTTGAAGTCGGAGATATCCACATTCGCCCAGATGAAAGCCACCTTGATGCGCAGCTGGAGCGGGTCGCGTGTCTTCTTGTCAAGCAAGGCACGAATCTCCTTCATACCCTTCTTGCCCTTCTTCACACGGAGCGTGATCAGGTAGCCACGCGGGTCGGATGCGATGTGGTAGGTGTAGTTCTCTGGCTCGAACTTGAAGTCATCGCCAAAGCGGCTCTGCTTCGGGTCATCGCCACGATAGATCTCCACACGCTTCTTGTCCTCCTTCACCACATATGCCGTCACACCATCGTTCCACGACTTGCTGGAACTCGATGCGTACTTGCTCTTCTTGCCCTTGTACCAGATGGTGCCCTCCGTCTTGTAGATGTTAGCCACATTCACCTTATAGTGCAGGGAAGCACCCTGTGCACCAAACACTTTCTCATATACCTCATCAAACATCTTGCGTGCCTGACGGGTGTTGGCATTCTCCTGTGCCTGCACACCCAGCACCGTCAACAGGAACAGCAATCCAAAGATCAGTTTTGTCTTCATTCTATAGGTCTTCGTCATTTATCGTTGCAAAGATATGAATTATCAGGGAATTATTCATCAATTATTCATCAATTTCCCCTCAAATATCCTTTTTTTCACGCTGCAAAGTTACGGACTATATCGTGTACCCGCAAATTTGTTTCCAAACAATCCTCTTTTTTGGAAACCGTTTCCAATTTTTCTTGTTTTTTGGAAACGGATGAGCTTCCGATGCCCACAAAGGCTCGCAATGTCAGCAGACATCACCCCGATCAGTCAGCAGACAAAGCCCCATTGATTGACTATAGTCAGGCGAATCTCACGACCCAAAGTGTTATTTTGTTATTTTGTTATTTTGTTATTTTTTTGTTTTTGAGCCGTGCCTGTACCTTATTATATATATATTATATATTAGGTATATATTATATATAATATATAATATATACCTAAAAGGACAGAACCCCCTACTTCCCCCATTTGAAAATTGAAAAAATAACAAAATAACAAAATAACAAAATAACATTCTCAGAAACCATGAGGCTTATTTTACAGTATATCAACAAGTTATAAAACTACTTCAACTTGACAAAAACAGCAAGGAAGGTGCTCAAACCCCTCTTCACCCCCTCTTTTTTGTGCCTTTAGACAGCCAAAACACACCCTCTGATAGTGAATTTGAGGGGTTACACCCCCAAAAACGACCCTGAACCAAGCACTGAGGACAAGGAAAAACCTTGTGTTTCAGGAGTCCTCTCCGCCAGACGATGAAGTCCAAAAAAATGCGATTTATTTCAAAAAATAACACAAAAAACAAGATAGTCCCCATTTTGCCATCTCCACTTTACACTCCTGCTTGTTTAACGATCTCCATTCCGAGCCACCAAAAAGGTTATTTTTTTTATTTGTTATTTTGTTATTTTTGGGTTCATCACTCCCTTTTCCCCTCACCTTTTGCGAAAAATAGCTGAAAAACAAAAGCGGAGGAATCCGAAAATTCCTCCACTTTAGTACCCAGAGCCGGGATCGAACCGGCACGCCTTGCGGCATTGGTGTTTGAGACCAACGCGTCTACCAATTCCGCCATCTGGGCTTAGCGGGTGCAAAGGTAGGGTTAATTTTTGATTCGACAAAACTTTTTAAAGGAAAAATGAAAAAAAACCTTTTCCCTTACTTCAGTCCTGCCTTGAGCGAACGGATGACGGCTGAATTGAAGCCAGCGTGGTCGAGTTCGTTGAGTCCCTTGATGGTCACGCCACCAGGTGTGGTGACCTTGTCGATAGCCTCTTCAGGATGCCAACCTGTGGCTTTGAGCAGAGACACGGCTCCCTGCATGGTCTGAAGGGCAATCTGCTTGGCTTGCTGAGGGTAGAAGCCCATCTCGCAACCACCTTCCATCTGGGCACGGATGTAGCGCATCACGTAGGCAATGCCGCAGGATGCCATCATCATGCCAGGACCCACGAGGTTTTCTGCCACCACGATGGTGTCGCCATCGATGGCATAGAGTTCCTCGACAGCCTTCAGGCTCTCGTCGGTAACTGCAGGTGCTTTGGCAATGAAACTCATGCTGGCACCAAACTCAGCAGCGATGTTGGGGATGACATAGAAGAACTGACCGTCGGCACCCAGCTCCTCTGCCAACATGCCTGTGGTGAAGTTGGCTGCATCAGAGACGATGATCTGCTTGTCCAAATCGAGTGCATGCTTGACCTCTGCCAGCACCATCTTCATCAGCCAAGGCTTTACGACCAGCACAACGATGTCGGCACCTTTCACAGCCTCCACATTGTCGGTAGTGATGTTGAGGGCAGGATAATCCTTCTTGAACTGGGCAAGCAACGCCTCGTTCTTGTCCGCCACTGTGATATTGTCAATTTTGCCACTTTTTGCCCATCCCTTGATGAGCGCGCCGCCCATATTGCCAGCGCCAATAACAGTTAATCTCATATTCTTAGTGTTCAATTCGATTAAAATGTGTAACTTTGTGGCAAAGTTACGGCAAACTGCGCTTTCTGCAAAATAAATTGCGGATTTTCTCGTTTTATGTAGTGATGAAATATGTACATTATTATATAATAGGGTGTCTATGGGCACTGATGATGCTTCTCCCCTCCCCTTCTGGCGTGGCTCATGCACAGAAGCGGAAGGTGATGAATCGTCCCTACATTGACCAGCGCATGTTCCACTACGGATTTCTTGCTGGTGTGCATCTGCAAGACATCGAGCTGGAGCAAAACGGCTTTGTCAATGAGGCGGGCGACCAATGGTTTGCTGAGACACCTAACTACGAGCCAGGCTTCTCCGTGGGTATCTTGGGCGAGTTCTATCTGACCAAGCATCTGGGCTTGCGCATCATCCCCACCATGCACTTCGGCACGAAGAACCTCACGTTCCGCAACGAGCTGAACGGGAGCAAGCAGTATCAGACCATCAAATCGACGTACATCACTGTGCCCATCGACATCAAGTTTGCGGCAGAGCGTTTCAACAACTACCGCCCCTACATGATGGTGGGTGTGACCCCTGCACTTGACCTGACAGTGAAGAAGCACAAGCAGTATCTGCTTAGACAGACGGACTTGTATCTGGAGGCGGGCTTCGGTTGTGACTACTACCTGCCCTTCTTCAAGTTCATCCCTGAGGTAAAGTTCATGTACGGACTCTCCAACGTCATCAACAAGAATCGTGGAGACATCAGGGACGAGTCGGAACTCATCTTCACGCAGTCAGTGAACAGCGCCAAGAGCAAGATGATTGTCTTCACCTTCTATTTTGAATGAAACCCAACCGTTAATTGTCAACTGTCATGAAATATTCTGTCATCATACCCGTGTATAACCGTCCCGACGAGGTGGACGAACTGCTCGAGAGCCTGACGCACCAGACGGTCAAGGACTTCGAGGTGGTGGTGGTGGAAGACGGTTCCACTGTGCCCTGCAAGGAGGTGGTGGAAAAGTACACGGACAAGCTCGACATCCAATACCTCACCAAGAAGAATGGGGGTCCTGGCCCTGCACGCAACTATGGCGTGGAGCATTCGAAGGGTGAGTATGTGCTCATTCTCGACAGCGACTGCGTGTTGCCCGAGGGCTATCTGGCAGCCATCGAGAAAGAATTGACAGACAATCCCTGCGATGCTTTCGGAGGTCCAGATGCGGCACATGAGTCATTCACCAACGTGCAGAAAGCCATCTCCTACAGCATGACCTCGTTCTTCACCACTGGAGGCATCAGAGGGGGCAAGAAGAAGGGAGCGATGGACAAGTTCTATCCACGTTCCTTCAACATGGGCATGAAGAGGGAGGTATATCTCAAGCTGCACGGATTCAGTAAGATGCGCTTTGGCGAGGACATCGATTTCAGTTACCGCATTGTGGAGGCTGGCTACACATCAAGGCTCTTCCCCGAGGCATGGGTGTGGCACAAGAGAAGGACGGACATGGACAAGTTCTTCAAGCAGGTGTTCAATTCGGGTATCGCCCGCATCAACCTGACCAAACGACATCCAGGCACTTTGAAACTGGTGCACCTGTTGCCGATGGTCTTCACAGTGGGCGTGCTGTTGCTCATTGCGGCAGCAGTGTTCTTTAGGATGTGGGACTACTACAACCAGACCGCCACAGGCATCCTGTTGCCCAACGGAGGTTTCATCCCCATGTATGGGCTCTGCCTGCTGCCCATCGCGCTCTATATGCTGCTCATCTTCATCGATTCCAGCATCAAGAACAAGAGTGTGGTCATCGGATTTCTCAGTGTGGAGGCAGCCTTCGTGCAACTGATGGGTTACGGCTTCGGCTTCCTGAAAGCATGGTGGTTGCGCTGTGTGCAGAGCAAGGACGAATTTACGGCATTTGAAAAGAACTTCTATGATTAGGAAAGATTTTAAGCCTTTCAATGAAGAGCCTGTGCAGAAGGTGAAGGAAGAGGTTGAAGAGATGGAAGAAGTGATCCTTCATACCCCCATCAAGCGACAGGCAGAGGAAGACCGTCCCCGTGAGAAGCTCATGGCGAAAGGGGTGGAGGCGCTGACCAATGCCGAACTGCTGGCCATCCTCATCGGAGGTGGCACGACAAAGAAGACGGCTGTGGAGCTGATGCAGGAAGTGCTGAGCGACTGCGGCAATTCACTCCGCAACCTCAACCTCATGACCCTGCAAGACCTGATGCGATTCAACGGCATCGGCGAGGCAAAGGCACTGACCATCATCGCTGCCGCAGAGATTGGCAAACGGCGTATGATGGAGGACTGCAAGGACATCCCGCAGTTCAGAACAGGAGCCGATGTGCTGAAGTTCATGACGCCACACCTGCAGACGCTGACCCACGAGAAGAGTTGGGTGCTGCTGCTCAACAACAATGCACGTCTGCTCCACTTCGCCCAACTCAGTACGGGAGGTTTGACAGAAACGATGGTTGATGTGCGGATGCTGCTTAAGATTGCATTGCTGCACGATGCCACCAGTTTCATCCTCGTCCACAACCACCCCAGCGGCAATATGCGCCCCAGCCGCTACGATGAGGAACTGACCCAACGGGTGGAACGAGCCGCACAAGCAGTCAACCTGCGAATGATTGACCATGTAATAGTGACTGAAGGAGAATACTACAGCTTCTCCGAAAATGGAAAGATATGACAAAATACGAAGTAGAAGAAAAGACCGTTGAATACCTCAAGACGGTGTTTGACCCCGAAATTCCCGTGAATGTATGGGATCTCGGCATGATATACAAGATAGATGTGAAGGAAACCGCTGAACCTGCCGACGGTAAGGACTTCGACGTGGACATCGACATGACCTTCACAGCCCCCAACTGCCCTGCCGCCGACTTCATTCTCGAAGACATCCAGCAGAAGTTAGAGGGCATCCCTGCCGTCAAAAGCGTGAACGTGAACGTGGTCTTTGAACCAGAATGGAACAAGGACATGATGAGCGAAGAAGCAAAACTCGACTTAGGATTTATGTAAGAGGTGAGAGGTATGAGGTGAGAGGTGAGAATTAAGAGAATATGAAGAATATATACTTTATCAGCGATGCCCATCTGGGAAGCCGTGCCATCGAGCACCGACGCACACAGGAGCGGCGTCTGGTCAATTTCCTCGACAAAATCAAGGAGAAGGCGGAGGCTGTCTATATGATGGGCGATATGTTCGACTTCTGGTTCGAATACCAAGAGGTGGTGCCCAGGGGCTATACCCGTTTCTTGGGCAAAATCAGCGAACTGACTGACTTGGGTGTGGAGGTGCACTATTTCTGCGGTAATCACGACATGTGGATGCTGGATTATCTGGAGAAAGAGTGCGGCGTCATCGTCCATCGTCAGCCATGCACTTTGGAAATCCGCGGAAAGGTCTTCTATCTGGCCCATGGCGACGGCATCGGCATTGAGGACAAGGGTTGGCAGACACGTTTCATGTTCTCGTGCTTCCGCAACAAGACCTTGCAGGGGATGGCTCGCTGGATTCATCCCCATTGGTTCATGAACTGGGGGCTGAACTGGGCAAAGCATTCACGCATGAAACGTCCTAACCGAGCTCTTGTACCTGATGAAGAGGGACGCGTCATGACCAAGGATGGTTTCAAGAACGACACCAAATTGGTAGGCTATGAGAGTGCGCCCGACAATGGCGAGACACCTTTCAAGGGCGAAGACAAGGAAGGGCTCGTCATCTTTGCCAAGGACTATCTCAAGAACCATCCCGAAGTCAATTACTTCATCTTCGGACATCGCCACATCGAGCTCGACCTCACGCTCAGTCGCGAAACCCGTCTCCTCATCCTTGGCGAGTGGATCACCCTCTTCACTTATGCCGTCTGGGATGGCGAATACTTCTTCATGGACAATTTCATTGAGGGCGAGACGGAACTGTAGAAAATAATTCCTTTATTTTTATGCACTTTATGCAAAAAATCCTGCATAAAGTGCTTGTTGTATGCAGGAAAAGTCGTAACTTTGCAGCCGATTTGTGAATAAATATGCAAATCCGAGAGAAGACAATGACAGCAAGACAATCGAGACTCGACATCATCAAGGCTATCATCCAGACGCAAGAGATTGGCAGTCAGGAGGAATTGGCACAGGCGCTCTCGAAACAGGGGGTGAACATGACGCAAGCCACCTTGTCGCGCGACCTGAAACTGCTGAAGGTGGTGAAGGGCTTTTCGCCAAAAGGACGTTCCATCTACATGCTGCCTGAGAATCCCTATTACCGCAGGGTGAGGGAACATCGGCAGACAGGGACAGCCATCCAGAACGGGTTCATGTCAGTGCGGTTCTCAGGGCAGTTGGCGGTCATCAAGTGCCGACCTGGATACGCCAGCGGATTGGCAAGCGACATTGACAACGCCCACTTCCACGAGGTCATTGGCACCATTGCTGGAGATGACACCATCTTTCTGGCATTGGAAGAGGGATTCAACAAAGAAACGCTCGAAGCAAATTTAAGAACAATTGTACCGGTATATCCGGGAAGCCATATTTAAAATAAAGACCCTCTCCCCGCCCCTCCCCCATAAATGGGGAGGGAGACCATGCGGCGAGAAGGTAAAAAAAACAAACAATAAACACCCCGCATGGCTCTACCCCTCCACGGGGGAGATGTCCGAAGGACAGAGAGGGTCTAATTCTATAACAATGATATACGAAGACGGAATCAAGGTGATTGTGGCTGATGCCAGCCACGAGAAATATGTGGACTTGGTGCTGGACACCATCCGCGAGGCAGCGAAGAAACGTGGTACGGGTATTGCTGAGCGCACCCATGAGTATGTGGCCACGAAGATGAAGGAGGGTAAGGCTGTGCTGGCGCTCGACCCCAGCAAGCAGTCGGAACTGGGTGACACGTTTGTGGGCTTCAGCTACATCGAGACGTGGGGCAACAAGTCGTATGTGACGACCTCTGGTCTGATTGTGCATCCCGACTATCAGGGACGTAACATCGCCAAGCGCATCAAAGACCACACGTTCACGTTGGCACGTGTGCGATGGCCTCATGCGAAGATTTTCTCCCTGACCAGTGGAGACGCTGTGATGAAGATGAACACAGCACTGGGGTATGTGCCCGTAAGCTTCAACCAACTGACGGACGATGATGCCTTCTGGCGCGGTTGCCGTGGGTGTGTCAATCATCCCATCTTGGAAATGAAGGAGCGTAAGTTCTGCATCTGCACAGGCATGCTCTATGACCCTGCAGAACACAAGGGAGAACCCACCCCGATTGAGATTTTCCAAGAGATCATGAAGGAGATGGTGAAGAGGGGACTGATGTAGAGTGGCGCTGCGCTAAATGAGACATGAGAAATAATAAATGAAAAAAGATATAATTATGGCAGAAAAGAAAAAGGTTGTCGTTGCCTTCAGCGGCGGATTGGACACCAGCTACACAGTGATGTATCTGGCTAAGGAAAAAGGTTATGAGGTACATGCAGCATGTGCCAACACGGGTGGTTTCTCAGCAGAACAGCTCAAGACGAACGAGGAGAACGCCTATAAGTTGGGTGCCACAAAGTATGTGACATTGGATGTGACACAGGAATATTATGCCAAGTCTCTCAAATACATGGTGTTTGGCAATGTATTGAGAAACAACTGCTACCCCATCTCTGTAAGTTCTGAGCGCATCTTCCAGGCATTGGCGATTGCACGTTATGCGAAGGAGATTGGCGCCAGCGCGATAGCACATGGCTCGACGGGTGCAGGTAACGACCAGATTCGTTTCGATATGACCTTCCTCGTGATGGCTCCTGGTGTGGAAATCATCACGCTGACCCGCGATGGCAACTTGAGCCGTCAGGAGGAGATTGATTACCTGAACAAGAACGGCTTTGCTGCTGACTTTGCGAAGCTGAAGTACTCTTATAATGTGGGCATCTGGGGCACTTCTATCTGTGGTGGCGAGATTCTTGACTCCACACAGGGTCTGCCTGAGTCCGCTTACTTGAAGCACCCCACGAAGGAAGGTCCCGAACTGTTGAAGTTGGGCTTTGAGAAGGGTGAGCTTTGCAGCGTGAACGGTAAGCACTACGATGACAAGATTGCAGCCATTCAGGCTGTAGAGGAGATTGGTGCTGCTTACGGCATTGGTCGTGACTGCCACGTAGGTGACACCATCATCGGCATCAAGGGACGTGTAGGCTTTGAGGCTGCTGCACCTATGCTGATTATCGGAGCACACCGTTTCTTGGAGAAATACACGCTGTCGAAGTGGCAACAGTACTGGAAAGACCAAGTGAGCAACTGGTATGGCATGTTCCTGCACGAGAGCCAATACCTCGAGCCCGTCATGCCAGACATCGAGGCCATGTTGACCTCTTCACAGCGCAACGTGACAGGTGAGGTGACCCTCGAACTCCGTCCACTCTGCTTCCAGACGGTAGGTGTTGACTCACCTAACGACCTCGTGAAGAACAAGCTTGGCGAGTATGGTGAGACAGCTAAAGCATGGTCATCAGAAGATGCCAAGGGCTTCATCAAGGTGACCTCTACCCCACTCCGTGCTTACTATTTGGCACATCCAAACGAAGAAAGATAATGGTGAAAGTCGGTATATTAGGTGCGGCCGGTTATACGGGTGGCGAACTGATTCGTCTGCTCATCAACCATCCGCAGGCAGAGATCGTCTTTGCGAACAGTGAGTCGAACGCAGGGAACAAGGTATATGATGTGCATGAAGGCTTGATGGGCGACACAGAGCTGGAGTTCACATCAGAGATGCCTTTTGACCAGGTCGATGTGGTGTTCTTCTGTTTCGGACACGGCAAGAGCGAGGCGTTCCTGAAGGAGCACAACATTCCTGCAAACGTGAAGATTATCGATATGGCTCAGGACTTCCGCATCAAGGGCAACCACGATTATGTGTATGGCCTGCCTGAGATTCACAAGGAAGAGATCGCAAAGTGTCAGCATTTGGCGAACCCTGGTTGTTTTGCCACTTGCATCCAGTTGGGTTTGCTGCCATTGGCAAAGGCAGGACTACTGACAAACGACATTGCTGTCAATGCCATCACTGGCTCAACGGGTGCAGGACAGAAGCCAAGTGCCACAACGCACTTCTCTTGGCGTGACAACAACTTCTCTGTGTATAAGCTTTTCACCCATCAGCACCTGCACGAGATTTGCCAGACACTGAACGAACTGAAGCCTACAGAGGCTCCTCATGTGGTGGACACACTGGATGAGGGCTATGAGGCCAAGGGCATCACCGTCGATTTCATTCCTTACAGAGGTGACTTCGCAAGGGGTATTTTCTGTACGGAGGTGGTGACACTGAATGCTTGCCCAGTGGAGAGCGACATCACCGCTCTATACAAATCCTTCTATGAGGAGGCTGCGTTCACGCACTATAGCGACAAGGCACTGGACTTAAAGCAGGTGGTCAACACCAACAAGGGATTGGTGCATGTGGAGGTGTTCGGCAAGAAGGTCGTGATCACCTCGATGATCGACAACCTCCTCAAAGGCGCAGTCGGACAGGCAGTACAAAACATGAACATCATGTTCGGCTTGGATGAAAAGGCAGGACTGAACCTCAAGGCATCAGCCTTCTAACTTTCAATTTTCAACTTTCAATTTTCAATTGCAATGAATTTATTTGACGTATATCCACTTTTTGACATCGCCATCGACAAAGGCAAGGGTTGCCACGTGTGGGACGAGAAAGGTCAGGAGTATCTGGACCTTTACGGCGGTCATGCTGTGATCAGCATCGGACACTGCCACCCTCACTATGTCGAGGCAATGACCCAACAGCTCAACAAGTTGGGCTTTTATAGCAATTCCGTGCAGAACCCACTTCAGAAGGAGTTGGCAACACGTCTTGGCAAGGCTTCAGGTTATGAGGATTATCAACTGTTCCTCATCAACTCAGGTGCTGAGGCCAATGAGAATGCCCTGAAATTGGCATCTTTCTATAATGGAAGAACTCGTGTACTGTCGATAGAGAAGGCCTTTCACGGACGTACCTCCTTGGCGGTCGAGGCAACCAACAACCCCAAGATTATTGCCCCCATCAACGACAACGGGCATGTAACTTTCCTGCCCATCAACGACATCCAGCCTTGGAAGAAAGAGCTTGAAAAGGGTGACGTCTGTGCTGTCATCATTGAGTGCATTCAAGGTGTAGGTGGCATCCGGATGGTGACCAAAGAGTTTATGCAGGAACTGCGTACCCTCTGTGACCAACACAACACGGTGCTCATCTGTGACGAGATCCAGTGCGGTTACGGACGTAGCGGTAAGTTCTTCGCCCATCAGCACCTCAATGTCAAACCCGACATCATCACAGTGGCGAAGGGCATCTGCAATGGCTTCCCTATGGGTGGTGTACTGATCTCACCCAAGTTTACGCCTATCTATGGTCAGTTGGGCACCACATTCGGAGGTAACCACCTCGGATGTGCTGGCGCTATTGCCGTGCTCGACGTAATTGAGCAAGAGCATTTGGTGGAGAACGCAGCCAAGGTGGGCAAGTTCCTCATCGACACACTCAAAGCAGAACAGGCAGCGGGCAACCTGCCACACGTGGTAGATGTGCGTGGCGAAGGTCTGATGATTGGCATTGAACTCGACATCCCCTACAAGGAGCCACGTACTCGCCTCATCAAGGAAGAGCACTGCTTCACAGGCTGCTCAGGCACCAACGTCATTCGTCTCCTGCCACCACTTTGCCTCTCGATGGACGAAGCCCAGCAGTTCATTGAGAAATTTAAGAGAGTCTTATAACATCGTATAGCAAGTTATAACACAATATAGCTGGGGAGCACCCAATTGGATGCTCCCCTTTATTATTCATCTTATTCCCGCTTATCGGATGTAGCGATAGATGACCTCAATGACAATGAGGATGACAAAGATGGTGACGATAGAACAGAGGAGGCTTAAAGCAGTGCGCCAGAGGGTTCCCCTTGGATGCACAAGTTTCATGGGGATTATGACTTCAGTTTGTTTATTCCTTTTTTCAGTTTGACGACACGCTGCTGACCGTTCATAAGGAGCGTCACCTTGCAGGCACGCTGGGCGGTCAGGGTGAGTTCCGTAATTCGACTGTCACGCCAGATCATATCAACGGTGATGCCACCACGAGCACGAATGCCAGAGACAGAACCATCTTTCCACTGAGCAGGAAGGGCAGGAAGAAGCTCAATAAATATTTGTGGTTTTGCATTAAGAGAGTTAGCGTTAATGTTATGGTTAAGATTATACTCACTCTGCAGGAGCATCTCCACAACTCCAGCACAACCTCCGAAATTGCCGTCAATCTGGAAAGGCGAATGGGCATCGAGCAAGTTGGGATAAGTGCCTCCACCACGACGAGCATCAGGTCCACGGTATCCGTCAGGACTCACGTAGGAGAGCAGTTTGCGGTAGATATGGTAGGCGTTCTTGGCATCATGCAGACGTGCATAGAGATTGACGCGCCAGCCTGTGCTCCAGCCTGTGGTTTGGTCACCTTTGAGTTCGAGAGTCTTGGAAGCAGCACGATGAATGTCCTCTTTCGAGTTCACACCATCATCGATGTTGTGTCCGGGATAGATGCCGAACAGGTGGCTCTGATGCCGATGATGGGGGTCTTCATCCTCCCAATCGTGGAACCACTCTTGCAGGTTTCCCTTCTTGCCAATCTTGTAAGGCTGCAGACGTGAAAGGGCTTCGTCGGCCTGGACAATAAAATCCGGATCCAGTTTTAAGATGAGAGCTGCATTACGAGCATCAGTCAAACACTCGCGAATCATAGCGATGTCGGCAAACCCTCCGTAGCAAGTTCGACCGTGATAACCGTCAGGAGTGACAAACGAATTCTCGGGCGAGGTAGCAGGAGCAGTGACCAGCCCACGTGCTGGGCGATTTCCATTTCCATAAGTGGCTGGCTGCAGGTCGTCAGCATTAACTAACCATCCGAGACAGAACTCTGCTGCCCCCTTCAAGACTGGATAGTATTCGCGCAAGAAATCCCTGTCGAGCGAGAAGGTATAGTGTTCCCAGATGTGGGTGCTGACCCATGCGCCACCCATATTCCAGTTGGCCCACATGGGGTCACCCGTATGGAGGCCGACAGGACAGGTCATCGCCCAGATGTCGGTGTTATGGGCAAGGCACCAACCTTTACCTACCCCGTAGTAAGCTTTGGCGGTCAGTTCGCCGGAGCCTTGCAATTCCTTCATGAAAGTCAGGAACGACAGGTGCATCTCAGGCATGGCTGCCGTTTCTGCTGCCCAATAGTTCTCCTCCACATTGATGTTGCTGGTATAGTTACACGACCAAGGCGGCAGGATGCTCTCGTTCCAAAGCCCTTGCAAATTGGCTGGCACATTCGGCGTGCGCGAACAGGAAATGAGGAGGTAACGTCCATATTGGAAATAGAGAGCCTCTAATGCTGGGTTGAAGATGGATTCGTTTACATATTCCCTCAACACCTCATTGGTAGGGCGGTCGTCCTCTTTCGCCGTTCCCAAAGAGAGTTTCACACGGTCGTAGATGCTCTTGTAGTCGTTCATATGACGGTTCAACAGCGTATTGTATGGAACACCCGAGAGCCGTTTCAGCCGAGCGTCAGCCATCTGCCGATAAGGTTTTCCTTGTTTGACAGGGTCTTTATCGTAGCCGTTGAAGGACGTGGCACTGACCACATAAAGAGTCACCTCACGGCTACCGTCCACCACCACACAGTCACCTTCAGTCCTCACGCTCGAAGCCTCCACCTGCACCTTCGTACGGAAATGGACTCCTCGATTGGGGTCGTAGGCAAACTTCTCCTTGGCATCATAATAACTGGGCAGAGAGGCATATCCAGCGTAGCCATCGTTCACAAGGAAATGGCCATCAATTGCACTCACTTGACCACGCAGCTGGCAACTGAGAGAAATCCTCGCATGGATGCCTTTGGGGTTGTCAGTCGTGATGCGAATGACCATTCCTGAGTCGGGATGGGTGGCAAAATATTCAGTGGCATATTGATACATCCCCCGATGATAGACCGTATGCGCCGTCGCATTGCCAATGTCGAGCCAACGCTTGTAGTTGCTGACTGCCTCCAACGTGTCCAAATATTCAATCGTCAACTGTCCGAGCGGTTGATAATTCTGCGAGAAATGTCCCTGCACCTCCCTTTGCAGACGGTCAGCCTCACGATAATCCTCCCGACGAAGAGCTTCACGGATAGCAGGAATCGTCTTGTGTGCATCGGGAGAATACACATTCATGTTGCACGGTTCACCCGTCCACAACGTGATGTCATTCAGCGAAATCTTGTTCGTCTTCGTTCCGCCATAGACGATGCCACCCATCGTACCGTTGCCAATCGGAAGGGCTTCTTCAAAATACTCCGCTGGACGGTTGTAGTGCAAGGTCTGCGCGTTCGCTTGCATCATTGCCAGAAGACACCATATCGTTATCAAAACTTCTTTTCTTATCATTGGTCTCGTTCGTTAGATTGTTCTTTTCGCCTCAAAGGTAAGACTAAATCACGAGATTCACAAGCATTCCCTGCTTTAATTTCGGATTCGGCATACAATAACTATGATTCTTCATTCGTTATGAGAAATAGATATAGACTTTATCATGGACAAAAACGCAATAACTATTAGAAAAGCGACAAAGGCCGATGCGGAGGCGATACAGACCATTTACGCGCCATATGTGAGGGAGACCGCTGTCTCGTTCGAGTACGACGTGCCCAGCGTGGAGGAAATGGCAAAAAGGATAGAGGAGGTGCAGAAGACACATCTGTGGATAGTAGCCGAGGAGGATGGGAAGATTGTGGGCTATGCTTACGCCCATGCATTCTATGGACGAGCTGCTTACCAGTGGGCAGTGGAGACCTCTATCTATGTGGACAGACAAGAAAAAAGAAAGGGCATCGGAGGGGTATTACACGAAGCCATGGAGGATGCGCTGAAGGCACAAGGCATCCTGAACATGAATGCCTGCATCGCTTATCCTGCCCAAGGATCTGACGATCCTCACCTCACTTTAGATAGCGTACGCTTCCACGAACGGATGGGCTACACGAAAGTCGCCCACTTCCATCAGTGCGGCAAGAAATTCGGGCGATGGTACGATGTAATTTGGATGGAGAAAATCATAGGAGAGCACGTATGATAGGACAAGTAATGCTGACATTGTTTGCCATTGTCGTAGTAGGATATATCGCTGGCAAACTGGGATATATGGGTGGCACGTTCGACAAAAGGCTGTCGAAGGTGGTCATCGACATCACCTGTCCGGCACTGATTCTCTCGTCAGCGATGACAGGCGAGCTGCCAGACAGAGCGTACATTTTGCCCCTCTTAGGCATCAGCGCGTTGACTTACGTGCTTTTGACGGGTGTGGCGGTATTCCTGCCCCGATTTCTGACCCAAAAGAAGGATGAGGAGGGCGTCATCGGTTTCGCCATGATGTTCGGCAACGTAGGCTTCATGGGCTACCCCATTGTCGCCTCGATTTTCGGACATGAAGCCATCTTCTATGCCGCCGTGCTCAATGTGGTGAACACGTTCGCCGTCTTCACCATCGGGACCATGCTGATTGTCGGTAAGAAGGGGAATAATCAGGAGCCATCTGAAGTCGAGAAAGAAATGAGTAGGAGAAAGATGCTGAGGAAGGTACTCTACAGCACACCCATACTCTCGGCCTACCTGACCATGCTCATCGTGGCATTGGAAATCACAGGCATTCCAACCTGGATCAGCGAACCCCTCACCATGATTGGCAACATCACTGTGCCAGCTGCCCTGCTCATTATCGGTTCATCAATGTCGCAACTGCCGCTTCGTGCCTTGCTCGGCAATGGCACCATCTACATCACCACGCTCATGCGCTTGGCCGTTTTGCCCGTCGCCATCCACTTCCTCTGTAAGTTCCTCGGCTTTTCAGACTTTGTTGTGGGCATCAACACCATCGTCATCGCCATGCCCGTCGCCACCTATGGAACGATTCTTTGTCTGCGTCACGGCAAGGACACGACCCTCATCACAGAGGTAACCTTCATCACCACCCTACTCTCGATGATTTCCATTCCTTTATTGGTCACTTGGCTACTCTAAACTATTCGGTCTTGTACTGGATGATTCGTACAGGACCGTTCAAGCCTGAAGGGACAGGTTCCCATTTGTCATACAGGGTGTTCTTGTAGTTGAGATCAACCACATTGATTTCCTTGAACTTGCGCCACTTGATACCATCACGATCCATTTGGGCAATACGGTTGGCGGGCAGGTTGGCTACAGCTATCTCGAGCGTGTTGCTTCCATCACGAAGGAAATCGGTAATGTCCACACGGAAAGGAACAGCAAAAAGCATACCTGCCACCTTACCATTGACGAGGACATGTGCCGTTTCGCGCACGTCGCCGAGGTCAAGAACATAAGCAGTATCTAGCTGTTTCTTGGGAAGATTGAATGTGGTTCTGTAAACACCTGTCGCCATCGTCACATTGAGAACAGAGTCGCCAAGTGCCGTCCAAGGTTTAGGGGCACCCTTCATATAATAGGACTGCGTTATCTCCACGGGGGAAGATTCCTTGAAGGAGAGAGTCCAATCCTGCAGTTCCATCGTGCTTTCATGCTGAGGATTCAGATACTTGTGAGGTTTGAGTGCTTCCTCGGTGCCACTAGTGAACGTGCGGATGATGATGCTCTCACCACTCTTCAGCTGTACTTTCACACGCCCTTTCGCATCAGTCTTGGCGAGATCAATCAGCCCGTTCATGGGATTGTAGAACACCACCTGATTAGCTTTCACACCAAGGGTGACGTATGCATCGATGTCCTTACCTTGCAAATTCGACACAAAATAATGGTAGCCCGTGGGATTCTTGCGACGGATGCAGCTCAATCCCTGCTCGATGCGCATTTCTTCTTTACGTGCAGAAGTGAACTGGAGTCCGTCGGCATAAGTAGGCGAGGTGATGATGGCGCCCTTCTCCCAGTGGGTTGACATTGCCTGTTCGGGGTGGAAAGTGACACGGCTCTGCAAAGTCGCCATGAGTTCGGCAAAGACCTTTTGCTCCACTTCCTTGCCATAACCAGGCACAGACTGGGGGAATGAGCCGACAAACACCACCTGACCGCCCTCGGCAGCGAAAGACATGAGGTAGCGCAAGGTTTCAGCAGGCATGAAACGGACGTCAGGCACGATAATCGTGGAGTAAGAAGAGTGGGTGGCAACGTTTTTGATGTAGCGATCGGACACATAGTCCACATCGTAGCCGCTCTTGATGATGGTCTGCACCGTCTCAATGAATTTGGGGGCGCGCTGAGCCATCGAATGGATGTCAAAGAGGGCGACGGTGCCAGGCTGGTCGTAAAGCATATCGTAATATGGCAAATAAACTAACACATCATTGTCCGGCTCGCCCCATTGGAGGAACGATTGACAGCGTTGAATGTATTGACAGAAAGCGGGCATAGCATTCCATTGCGGATTGTAAGGAGTCATATCGACCGAGGCATAGAATCGCCAACCCGGCCAAGACTCGTCCTTAGGAGAATAGCAGGAGCCGTGAAAGAAGACGTGATTCACACCCGACAGGAACATGAGGTCGAGGTCGGGCTTACACTGGGATAGGGACGTACGAAAATGCTCTGTGAGCCACGTGAACGTCTCACTGGAGATGTATTTCTTGCCTGCAATATGAGCAGCAGAAGAAGCATACTTCAACATGGAAATGTCGGAGTCGTTTTTCTTTGTAAACCCCTCATCACGACGAAGACCATGGATGCCAAAGTCGCTAAGTCCGAAGCCTTCGCATTCGGGAATATCAACGGCAGCATAGACATCAAGCAGATTGGCAGGACTGCCATGTGCCTGATTGCGCGTGATACTACCGTGACGATGTGCCCAATCCGTCCATTGGGTAGTGAAGTTCTCCAAAAGCAGTTCGCCAAGAGTTTCACGATAGTCACTAACAATACGACGGTCGGCATCCGTACGAAGGGAGTCTTTCTTATTTAATATATAAGTGAAGGGGCGGAGGTCATAACCACGGCGATGCTGGAACTCTTCATACAAATTCGGTGTCCAGTCGGCACCATAGACTTCGTAGGAATCGTTAAACATGGTGTGAGGGAACGGCACGTTCTGATTGGCAAAGGCTGTGTCGAAGCGTTCCAAGTAGTGAGCTACAGCATCATGGTCAAAATGGTCAATCACAAAACCCTCGCCCCCAGGTGCTGCACGTTTCACTTTTTGCCCTGTATATCCCATCGAGGTATGCTGGTTCTCGTCAAAAACAACTTTCTTTGCTGCATCATCTTTCGTCACCAATGGACCACCAAACGGCCAACCCGTACCTGTCGCCATATTGGTCTCAATGCCCAGTTCCGCCCCACGAGTTTCTACATATTTAAGCATACGCATCCATCTAGGAGAAAGATAAGGAATGTCATTGGCGTCGTTCCCTTGTACTCCATAAATCGGAGTAATCTCCACTCCACCAATACCTACCTTGGCAAACTCTTTGAGATTGTAATCAAGCCCCACTGAATCCACAGCACTACCCAACCACCACCAGCGAGTATAGGGCTTTGCCTCTTGAGGAATAGGTATTTTCAGTTTGTCAGGTCCTATCCACATTTGGGCATTAACGCCCCATGAAAGCAACAAGCAATAAAGCAACAAGAATGCCCTAAGTAGGCATGAATCGTTAGTTAATTTGTTCATTTTTATCACCGCTTGATTCAGTTTATGATGCAAAGATAAAGATTTTCAGTGAAAAAATCATTACCTTTGCAACGTTTTCACAAAAAGACACTCATGGAAAGCGTAGAAGAGACCAAAGTATCAGCATCATCCGTGAAGGACGAACCACAGTGGTTTGCCCTGAAAGTCAGCCGGAAGGAGACGTTAGCAACCTCCATCCTGGAGAAGGCTGGACTACGCACCTATTGTCCGATGGCTGCCACTGATACAACTATTCAAGGCAAGAAGGTGATTGTAGAACGCCCCCTTATCCCCAATACAGTCTTTGTCTATGCCCCTTTCCGTCAGTTAAATTCGCTGAAAAACGCCAATCCCTTCATCACTTATTGCTACAAGAAGGTAGATGGCAAATTCAAAATCCTGCAAGTACCCACACGTGAGATGGAATTGTTCATTGACTCCTCCACCAAGATGAAGGCCGACATCACCTATTTCCATCCCGACGAAGTGGAACTAAAGAAAGGCGACCGTGTCAAAATCGTTGGCGGTCTTTTCGACGGCTACGAAGGTACTCTCCTCAAAGCCAAAGGACGAGCCAAGCGCATGTTCCTCATCAACTTCGAAATGCTCGGTGCATTAGGCACACATATTGAGCCACAGTATATTAGGGTGATCAAATAAAAAGAGGGCGGCCAACAGATTGTTGATCGCCCTTCATTTATCTTTTCAAAGACAGAATTCTTTTTTATGGAAGCTGCACTGTCCAATAACTATGTGTTGGCGTGATACGCCCGAATTTGCCCCACTTGGGATCATTTTTGAAGTTCTGGAGACCTGCAGCTGGAACATTCAGACGGGTCACGTGAATCTCACTGAACACGTTTTCTCCCAAAGCAAAAGGCTGAGTAACACGAAGATTCACCTCAACAAGGCTTGTGTTGATAAAAGCCTCATCATCAATGTACTCCATCGTTGTTGGCATATTCATCTTCTGCACAATCGTACCATCAAAAGCATGTTTACCGATACGCTTCAAGCCTTGTGGCAAGTTGACTTTCTCCAACCCCCAACAGCCCATGAAGGCGCCATCTGGAATTTCAGTAATACCATTAGGAAGAACGATAGATGTCAGCTTCTTGCATGTACGAAATGCATAAGGAGCAATCATTGTAGCTTGAGCCGGAATAGTGAATTCCCCAGTCTTTCCAGGAGGGCATAAAATCAATGTTTTACCATCTTTCGAATACACAACACCACCTACAGACTTAAAGTTTGGATTTTCCGCATCCACGGTGATATAGACCAATTTGAAACAATGATCAACCACATTGCTACCAATTTTCTCCACAGATGCAGGAATGGTCAAAGATGTCATCTCCGTATTCTTGTAATATGCAGAGTCAGGAATAGAAGTCTGACCAGCGGGGATGACAACATCACCAATAAGCGTTTCATCAATAATAACATCACTCTCATCTTGTGCCTTCACACACAAGAACGAAATAAATGCCAATACTAATACTATGTATCTCATCATCATATGCTTTTTATATTATTATTCAATCATATTATCAGATTCTGATTCGAGAATCTGACTCTTACCGCCATCTCTATCAAGGAAGAAGATAACGGCACGGTTCCATTCGTTCACAGAAGAATAAGGTTGCACTGTATCACCCTTATAATCGATACGCAAACGATTCTCTGGAACATGGAATTCATTGACTAGCATATCATATACAGCCTGCGCACGCTTCTGAGAAAGACGTAAGTTATAAGCAGGATAAGCCGTTTCAATATCGGCATAACCCGTCACAATCAAATTGATATCCGGGTGAGTTGCCAAAAAGGTTGCCACACTTTTCACGTTCTTTTTCTGTGCGTCGGTGATATAATAGCGGTCCACATAGAACGAAACCGTCGTCTGCAATGCCTCATTGAACTTCAGCTTTTCAAAGATTTCAGGAATTGCCATATTGGCTTCGTTCAACCGCTCATTCTCATCATCTTTCATCTTTGCCAGGCGCTCGAGCACTGCCGAGTTAAGGTTCTTCACATAGTGGAAACGACGACGTCCATGACAATCTTTGAAGTGGAACTGAGCACCAATCAGCACATCAAAATAAGTATCATACACACGGTCATACTCATGTCCGTTGTACTTATCATCCGTACCGTTGAAGGTGACTTCAGCCACCACATCCCAAGCATTGCTTACCTTCCAACGACCTTGCAAACCCACGTGAGCTGCAAAGTAATTACCTTGCTTGGTGTTGACATCATAACCAATAACCCTTTCTGCTGCACTTGCTTCTGGATTATTATAGCGTTGAACATATTTTCCATCAATTCTGGCAAGACCTTCACGCATGATAGCACATTTCTCTTTATCGAAGCCAAACGTATGATTGTATCCTAAACCGATAATTCCAACAAGATTAAAAACACGATCTTCCTTATATTTTAAAACAACGTTTGTCAAATTCACGAGACCATCCAAATAACCCGAGAACATATTGTAGGTATAATTACCAAAAGTCTCAGGATAGGCATCACTGATTTCCCATTCAGCACGACCCACCTGCGGATGTAAACCAGCTGTAATACGAACACCAAACGCTGGATAAAACCATTTACCCACACCTATATTGAAACTCAATTTCTCATTATCAAAGAATCTACCGAAACGAGTGTTCTCTGACATAGAGTGGCTAATACCAATTTGTCCCGATACAAAGATGTTATCTGCAAAATGGTAATCATCAAGGTAGGCCATCTCGTCATAATACAAACTATCTTGATCCAACTTCGTATGGGTAAAGGTTGAATCAACGACTTGATACCCCTGACCATATACAACACTGCTGAGAAGCAATGCTGTCATGATTATATATATTTTCTTCATCAACATATCCTAATAAACATTTTTGTTACCTTGTTCAATCATTAATCGTTCACTATTAATTCGATATAATCGCCTATCGGTTTGATGTCCTTTTCACTTGCTATGATTCGTATTTTCGAAGCAGGAATCTCATAACGTTCAAGCAAGATATCACGGATAGCTTCCGCACGCTTGCGGAACAACTTGTCATCCACGGCCGTACTATTCGTAATATAAATAATACTACGAGAGTTTCTTGCCCATGCATATGCTGTGGTATAAATGTTCGTCTGCTGCAAACGATCTATCGTTGCGTCATTTTCATCAAATGCAATCAAGGTGTACATCACTTGGGCATCCACATCAATGGTATCCGTCATCGCCTCCAATTCATCTCTTCTTCTCTTAGTCTTTTCACGGATTTCATTAATATCTCTCATTCTTACCAAGTATTCTGTCATATCATGACGTGGATAGTAGAAACCAGGAGCCATACCTCCCTTATTATTGAATCGATAGCTGACACCAAGCAGATAATCGACATGGCCATCCCATGTGTTGCTCGTAGTTGGATTACTATCATAAGAGTTATCCAAAATATTGCCAACTGCCTCTATATGCAGATTCCAGTTTCTAGCAATCATACATGTACCAGCAAGTCCAGCACGCAAACAGATAAGAGAATGCTGGCGATTGTCATATTTATCCTTATTCGCCAATTCCATGTCATGACTATTATCAATATGCTGTGCTTCCGCATATTGTTCTGTTGTATAGTTTCTAGAAACAGATCCACCAATACCAACAACGCCCTGTAAGTGGAATTTTCGATTTTCACGGAAGCCCAAAATCAAGTTGGTAAAGTTTAAAAGGTAGTCAATACTCAAGCCATAAGAATTCCATTTATAGCGATTGTGAGTCATCCACGACATGTCCTTAATCGTTTCCAACCCAGACTCGGCATCTTTTATCGTTACCTCACCAAACATATCATCAGTCACGCCTGTATTACGATTATAATTAATCTGAAAACGAACGCCACTAATTGGTGTAATTTCTTTACCCACAGCCAGCATAGCTGCAGGTCCCATCAGACGAAAGAAACCTGAATGCGAACAATCACTACCAAAGTTTGATGTTACACCGCCATACATACTAATATACCAGTTATCCTGAAAATTAGTATTGGCAACATACTTTTTTTCCACCAAGGGAACCTTCAAATCCTCAAATAACGTGATGGTTGAGTCCCTCAAGTTTTGTGCAGATACTGTGATGCTCACAAGTACTGTCACCAATGTTAATCCAATCTTTTTTACCATGTCCCAATCTTTGTCTTTAATCATTATCATCCTTTTCTTAATATATCCAATTCCTTGTCTATTGTTTCATATTTTGAGTTGTTACTCCTAAATTCAGGTACAATCATCTTCATTTTTCGTACCACACTCATATCATCCGAAGTTCTTGATAGGGTTTCCAATTCATCGAACTGTTTACACACCTCCTCGTATTCATACTGTCGCACCTTCGCCACATGAATCTTAGGATGAACTGTCGGTACTTCTTCTTCGCCCTTGAAAAGAACTTCCTCGTATAATTTTTCTCCATCACGCAAGCCCGTATATTCAATTTTCACATCCCGTCGGCCGCTATTTTGTATCAACCTCTTCGCCAAATCCGCTATTTTTACAGGCTGCCCCATATCAAAGACAAACACTTCGCCTCCATTTCCCATCGTTCCTGCTTCCAACACCAATGCACAAGCTTCTGGTATCAGCATGAAAAAGCGAATGATATCCGGATGAGTGACAGTAACGGGACCTCCTGCTTCAATTTGCTTCTTAAACAACGGGATCACAGAACCATTGGAACCTAAAACATTGCCGAATCGGGTGGTGACGAATTGAGTCTTGGCTGTAGATTCTTCTGAAGATTTCAACAAATAAGCGTTTAGACTTTGTACATAAATCTCACACAAACGCTTAGAGCATCCCATCACATTCGTCGGATTAACAGCCTTATCAGTAGAAATCATCACGAACTTCTTTACATGATATTTGACTGCCAAATCTGCTAAGATACGAGTACCTACTACATTATTTTGGATGCTCACACACGGATTTTCCTCCATCATCGGCACATGCTTATAGGCAGCAGCATGAAAGACATAAGCTGGATCATATTGTCTGAAGATTGCTTCCATACGATATTGATCCGTGATGGAAGAAACAATAAACATTACATCAAGCTTGTTCCACTTCTCGTTCACCTCCAACATCAAATCGTGCATCGGCGTTTCTGCTTGATCAATCAAAATCAACTTGGTTGGATTGTATGTAGCAATTTGGCGAACCATTTCACTTCCTATACTTCCTGCAGCACCTGTCACCACAACAACCTGATTACGGAGCAAATTAGCAATCCGTTCCATATTGACCTCAATCTCTCTGCGAGGCAATAGTTCAACTTCCTCCCGGACATTGTCACGAACAATATCCGCCAAATTCCTCGCAATAATTCTCCACAACCAAAGGGCAGCTGTTGAGCATAAAAATGTCAAAAAGAAAACACGATAAGGAATAGACGTCGTGAATGGTAACGGATCAATAGCCCATCGTAATGTAGCACATAATACAGAACCGACAAGTGTAGCCAATGCTGTACGAACAAGATCCTTAAACGCTAATATCTTAGAGACATCGGTATAAGTGTGGAAAATACGCATACCGATACCATAAAAAATCAAATCTATCATCAGCGTGTAAAGCACAACAGAACCATTCGCCACCAATTTGGCGGGACCATACACCAATGAGTACATCAACATCATTGATGCAAAGATAAGTATCATGTCCAAGAAACTCACCACCCAAAAGGGGAAGGCCTCTCTTGAAAAATACCAACTAGAGAACTGTTGAAAGATACTTTTATTCCGATTTTCCATCACGCTGAAACGAAAAACGCTGCAAAATTACTAAAAAAACATAAACTATACAAAGAATGAGAAAAATTTGTTCAAAATTTCGCCCTCTTTCTTCGTTTTGTCATCTCAAATGTAGCCGGAGCCGGTATTTTAATTGTCCTTATTTATCATTTCAAAGACAACACCATCTATCCATTCTCCCTTCATTGGGAATGGAGCCTGTGCCTCTTCATCAAACCATGTCTCGAAACGAGAAGAATCCACGTTATAATATTTCACAAGCGCCTTCTTAACTGAAGCCACCCGTCTTTCCGCCAGATGCATATCAGGCGATTCGCTCTTGGTCGAAGCTCCACAATATCCTCTCACTATTAGATTCACATCTGGATGCTTTTTCAAAAATTCAGCCACTATACGGATATTTTCCATTTGATAATCATTGACAAAGCTCCTATCTACATAAAAAGCAATATGCGTTTTCATCAATTCTCCAAAAGCGACCACCTCAGCAGCTTCTCTCGCTTCATATTCTTTCGCTCTTTCATCCTCCAACAGATTCGCCACCTTACTCTCTGTTGTTCTTAATGATGTTGCCTCCCACCGACGAACCTTATAATACCGACTATCTCCATAATGGTCAGCCAAATGCAAGCGGACACCCAACGCCACATCTGTGTAGGAATCAAGCGCAAAACGGTTCACATGTTTCACACCATTGAAATTGTCGTTCACGATATTATATGAACCTTGCAATGACAAGTCCGCTGTTTCACTAACCTTCCACAATGCTTGCAAACCTGCTCTTGCTGCCCAGTTTACATGATCTGTTCCATCTACAGGATATCCATATCTAGTCCATCGATCCACTTTATCATCAAAATGCCAAGAATAATTAAAACCTCCCCCCACAAATAGTTGTACATTCAGCTTTCGCATTTCATTGTATGGACAAAAGATGTTCGTTAGGCTCATCATCTCATCCACGTAAAGTACTAAAACCTGATAATTATAGTCACCATCGCCCAACAACGTGCTTGCAGCTATCGCCTGTTTACTGGCCCATCCCGTTTGTTTTTTATACCCAAAAGTTAATCGGGTACTCCACACATTGGAAAACTGTTTTCCAAAACCAAAATCAAACATCGGGTGACACAACTTCCCGAAATCATGCCCCGACATATTCTCCGCCAATGAAAGGCTCACGCCTCCATAAAAGTCTAAAAACCAGTTATCTGATGCATTATATGGCCTCCACACATCTATTACTTCAGGCGCGACTTGTTTAGGAGCTTCCCATTTCGGTCGTTTAGGTCTTTTAGGGGCTTTCCACTTCTGCTGTTGAGCCTGCCCCGAGATGACAACAGTCAACAGCACAATCAACAAATAGAATCTTTTCATTTCTCCTATTTTCAAATTACAAATTGGCGACAATATTTTTCACGATATAATCTATCTCTTCTTCACCGACATAAGGGCCACTTGGCAGGCACAAACCACAAGAAAAGAGTTTCTCACTGATGCCATTTACATATGCAGGGACATCCTTATAGACTGGCTGGAGATGCATTGGTTTCCACAAAGGACGCGTCTCAATATTGGCCGCACTCAATTTTTCTATTAAAGGTAACAATTCGCCATCAATCGTATGCTTACCATCCTCGAATCGAATGGTCGAAAGCCAATAATTAGGTTCCATCTCACTTGTTGGAGCACTATGCACAACAAGTCCATCTATTCCGCTCAATCTTTTCACATATTGATCATGCACCCATTGATGGTGCTTAACATGTTCATCAGCCACCGTCATTTGTCCTCTGCCGATACCCGCACAAATATTGGACATGCGATAATTATATCCTATTTTCTCATGCTGATAATAAGGATAAGGTTCACGAGCCTGAGTCGCATAAAACATCACACGTTTTTTTGACTCTTCATTCGGACAGATCAACGCACCACCGCCACTGGTAGTAATCATCTTATTACCATTGAATGACATGACGCCGTAGTCACCAAACGTACCGCACACCTGTCCTTTGTAACGAGACCCAAAACCCTCAGCGGCATCTTCGAGGACAGGAATTTCATACCGTTTTGCAATTTCCATGATCTCATAAATCCTTGCCGGCATACCATATAGATATACAGGAATAATCGCCTTGGGCTTCTTACCCGTCTTGGCAATCCTATCCTTGATGGCTTCTTCCAACAATTGTGGGTCCATGTTATAGGTCTCTGGCTCGCTATCCACAAAAACAGGGGTAGCACCTTGATAAACGACAGGATTGGCACTTGCAGCGAATGTAAACGACTGACAAATCACTTCATCACCCTTGCCGACGCCCAACATAATCAGTCCCAAATGAATCGCAGCAGTTCCAGCGCTCAATGCCACCACTTTTTTTGATAGAGGTACGTCTCCAGTCCGATTGACAAATGTCGCCAAATCTTCCTCAAAGGCATTCACATTAGGTCCAAGAGGCACCACCCAATTCGTATCGAATGCCTCTTGTATGTACTTCTGTTCCTTGCCACTCATGTGGGCAAGACATAAATAAATTCTATCCATTGTATTTTTTACTTCTTATATATTCGTTCAAAAAAGAAACGACGGAAGATGACATAATACAGAAATCTGACAAAACGATATTCTATATACGAATGCACGACCATCGCTTTAAGCCTATCCAAAGCTCTTGCCTTCCAATCTGTCTTGAAATCCATCAAACTTTCACCCATTCTCGCCACATTCAAGATTTTTGTGTATCTTTTCCAATCCTCATATCCCAAATCCGTCCTTATCATCTTATCATAATATGCCTCCTGAAACACGCTAAGGGTTCGGTGTGCAGCTGGAGCAATATCTTTATTTCCCGAATCTAAATAGCGACGAATAACACCCATATTATAATATAAATCATTAAGCTGTACAAGCACCACTTCACGGTCCACAATCTTCTGAATCGAGGTCACATTACCATTCTCGTAGCGAACAATGTTACTAGTAACGACACGCGTATAGGGATGGTGACGAAAAACCTCGAAATTAAATAACTGGTCTTGACAGATGACAATCTCAGACTCAATGTGATATTCCTCAAGAAAAGCCCGCCTATAAAATTTCGACCACACATAGGACATCTTCTCCTTATTGTATATATCCGCCCCATCACCTTCAAAAGAAATCACCCCATCAGGTTTGGCTTCTGAATCAAAAAGAGTCTTACCATCAGTATAGACATAACGATAGTTATAATGGAGCACATCTAATTTCACCTTTTCTCCTCCTTCTCTTTCACCATCGCCACAAAAGTGGTCGAGCAGATAGCGATATGATCCATCCACCAAATAGTCATCACTATCCAGGTATGTTACATACTCACCTTGCGCCAAAGCAGTTCCAACGTTTCTTGCGCCACCCAATCCTTGATTCTCTTGTGTTATAACTTTAAAAATATCTGGATATTTCTGTTCATATTCTGCAAGAATGGCTGCGCAATTATCGGGTGAGCCATCGTTTACACAGATAACCTCCCATTCCCATGGTTCCATGCTTTGACGCAGGAGGGAGTCGAGACACCGCGGAAGAAATCTCTCCACATTATAGATTGGAACTATGACAGACAATCTCATTATAATTAACGGAGTAAAAACTCAAATAAGCCAAATATTATTTCGTTTCTTTTTTCCTTCCTCCTTCGGCCTTCGGGATAACGTACGAAAAAGGTGTGGGAAGATGCTTGTGGCATAAACATCCTCCCTAAAATGAGACATGATCCAATAGAAAACAAAAGAATTTCCCGACAGATTCTTTATTAATATGATAAGACGAGCTATTGCATTGCCCTCATAAGTCATCGTATGGACAGGCTGCTCATATAATCGTTGTTTCCACGTTTTCCATTCGCGGCGAGAGAATCTTGTCTTTAACATTTTCTTGTAATATGCACTCAAGTATAGGTCTATGCCTCGTCGTGCAAAGGGCACCATCTCTGGAGATCCATTTTGTAGAAAGTCACACAAAATATAAATGTTTTCAAGTAAGTCAGTCAAATGACTCACCAGTTTTTTTTTGTCAGTCAACCGCATAATCGAAGATGCATTGCTTTGCTCATATCGATAAATGTTACTGCTAACCTCTATGGTATGAGGACGGTGACGAAAAACCTCGACATCAAAAAGAATGTCTTCACAAATCACGAGAGGGAAGAATATCTGATGCGTCATCAAGAAATCGCGTTTATACCACTTCATCCACACATATGGTAACATGTTGGGCGTGTATGCGTAAGGATTAGCAGGGTCTGAGATAATGACACCATCTGGTCGAGCATCAGGATCCACAATGGTTTTCCCATCACTCCATACTGTTGTGGAACAGAAATGAATCACATCTGGAAAGTTATCCGAGAAATGGGATGCAATGTAAGCATAAGCTCCGTCTATCAGATAGTCATCACTATCAACAAAAGCGACATATTCCCCTCTTGCCATCAGCATCGCAGCATTGCGAGCAGCACTTAGACCTTGATTCTCCTGTGTGATGATCTTAAAAATGTCAGGATACTTCTTTTCATACTCAGCCAAGATAGTGGCACAATTATCGGGCGAACCATCATTCACGCATATAACCTCCCACTCTCCAGGCTTCATTCCTTGGCGGAGCAGGGAATCGAGACAACGAGGAAGGAACTTCTCTACGTTGTAAACAGGTACAATAACAGATAGTTTCATGAAAGATTCGGTTTTATCTGGTTTGTGTTTTATAATTGATCAAACGGGTAAAATCTCTTGATAATAATCTTTGAGGCACTGCCGCACGAATCCTTGTTCAAAACGACTTGCCACCATCGGACTAGACTTTTCTGCCATTTTCTTCCTTTCGTCCGGATGTTCCATCATCCACTTCATCGCATCAAACAAAGCTTGTTCATCACGAGGGGGTACAATTACGCCATTCTTTCCAAGCTCTATAATCTCTCGTGATCCATTGATATCTGTCACAATGCTTGGCAAATTCATTGCACCAGCTTCTATCACAACATTGGGGAATCCTTCTCGATAACTGGGAAACACCAGCACATCGCTCTGCTCATAGAATGGACGTACATCTTTCTGTGCCCCCACCGTTTCAATGGCCTCACATTCATCAATTATACGTTTAGTTTCTGGCAGCACTGGGTCAAGGTTCTCTTCATAGGGTCCCACCAATAGCAGCCGCATGTCGGGATACTCCTTGTTCAACCGCACAAAAGCCGACACCAGCTCATTAATGCCCTTCTCCCTCACGATTCTACCAACAAAAATAAACGTAAAATGATCATGCTTCACGCAAGAGTTTTTTCTTGCCCAATAATTCAAATCGATGCCTTTCACATTTCCATATCCTAACACCTTCATAGGCTTTTGTGTGATGCAACGCTGCAAATCCTGCTTCACCCCCTCTCCTTCAGGTATGATATGTGTGGCACAAGCACATGTAACCTTATCAGTCAACATCAGAATCCTACGCATCAGCCCTGTAGCAGTAGGCCAAACAAGCCCCGTGAACGTATGCACCCGAACAGGCACATTCGCCATCTTGGCTGCCATCATACAAAGCAAACCCGCTTTCGGAGTCATCGAATGCACCATATGAGGACGCTCTTTCTTCATTACTGATACCAGTTTGATGAGCGACGCCATGTCCTTCAGCGGACTCACTCGGCGTTCCATCGCCACACCAATAGTTCTCACTCTCTCACGTTCACCCAGTTCCTGCAAATCCGCATCTGGGCTGGAAAGAGCCACCACATCGTAACCTTCTTCTTGAAGTTCCTTCAGCAGTCCATTGCAGAAGATATTCAGAGACATGCCAATGGTCGCAGCACGTATAATTTTCTTACCCACAGACCGTCTGTATAATCAGTTTGATATCACCCACCAATGAATGATGGTAATAATACTCCAAATTAATCTTTACCTTATCAGGATAAATCACCTCATCATTATATTTTTGAGGATCTTCCACCTGTGCAAGAATCTCCTCTTCATTTCTATATTTCAGCGATGCTGGGCCGGTGATTCCTGGTCTCAAATTCAATATCAGTCTGTCTTCTCCCTGCAACTTGTCTGCATATCCAGGTACATCCGGACGAGGCCCCACAAAACTCATGTCACCAATCAACACATTCCACAATTCAGGCAGTTCATCCAATTTATACTTCCGCAACTTTGCCCCCAACGGCGTGATACGACTTTCGCCCGCTACAGAAACAGAGCTGCCGCCATGTCCCACTGTCATACTTCGGAACTTGTACATTGTAAACAGCTTTCCATCTTTCCCCACCCTCTTCTGCTTAAAGATAGCTGGTCCACCCGGCATCTTCACACGAATCAGCACCCATACCATCAGTAGCACAGGCCAAAGGAAGCACAGTCCCACAAACGAGACCACTCTGTCAAACAACCACTTCAGCATTGTTATACCCACTTTACATTGTTTTCTTTTCCCCCACGAATTGAGAGAATCACACGAATTTTTCCATGCAGACACTATCTGACAGCAATTACAACTTATTATCTCTTATTCCTTCAATTCGTCAGAATCGTGGGAGAATAATTCATCTAACTCGACGATGAATGGAATGCACAATATCATCGGTATTAAAATTTACCAGAAGTCCAAGATGCTTTCCTGTCAGCTTCAAATATGTGTCAATCTGTAGATAAAAAACATCTTTCATCTCCAAAACTGATTTCAATTCAACAATCACCAAATCTTCCACCAACATATCCAGTCGCAAGTTCGACTCTATTTTTATGTTTTCATAGAGAATCGGTACTTCGACTTGCCTATCAACCCTCAAACCTTTCTTCGTTAATTCGTAAGTCAAAGCGGACTCATACACACTCTCCAACAAGCCAGGCCCCAAGTTATTGTACACATTATAGATAGCACCTATAATGGTATAACTCAAATCATTCTCTTCCTCATATTTAAATCTATCTACAGTAAATCCCATTCGTTATATTTAAAAGATTCGTAAACGAATCAAATATTTATTCTTTTTTCCCACGAATTAGACGAATCGAACGAATTCATGGAAAAAAGAACGAGCTCACAAACATCTCATTACAAAACAGCATTTTCTGATTCGTCAAATCCGCCAGATTCGTGGGCTTATCACCTACGAGGCCTATCCTCTATCAACAAATCACCATTATCCAGTTCCTCCACCACAATTACATCGCACGCTTTCTGGCTCGCCTTCATCGACCCGATATTCTCTTTATTGATACTCTCAAACATACGGAAACCCGTCTTCTGTGCAATATCCATTCCGACTTTACACAACTTCGTGCATACGCCTTTACCCTGATGATTCACATCAACCATCTTACCCAAAAAACACTTCCCGTTTATGAAGCATCTTAGAAATGCATACCCAATTATCTTCCCATCTTCTTCTTGTACATATATGATATACGACTTCCGACTCAACAACTTTCTCATCGTTTCCACATCAAACCCATGAGGACGAAACCACTTGAAACTCTCTTCTGGCTGACGAGCAAAGAAGTCCGCCAAACGTTTCGCATCATTCACATCAGCAATCCTCATACCCTCGGGAAGACCGCTTTGCAAGCTCAGCACATCACCGATCTTCCATCCGCAAACCATGCCATTGAGAACTTCCACACCCTCCCATAACCACGGCATCTTCCTTTGAATTGTATGTGTCAATTCGTACAACATAGTTTACTGCACATATCAAACAAACACATCATTAGGAAAGTCATCACTAAATCGTAACACATCTGGACCATGTGATAGTTTTTCCTCATCAGGAATTGTCCGGCGCAAATTTGGATAATGATGACGCAGATATGTTTCCAAATCATCTGGCACATACACTTGCAATGGCCCAAACGGAACGATTTGCATATTGTGCAAACTTTTCACACTGATATGATCACGAAACTCTTTCGCCTGATTATAATATTGCATATCATATCGATTAAACATTGCACTCACAAAAGAAAAAACACGGAATATTTGTTTTCTGGAGAACAACGATGAAACAACAAACACCGCCAATGCCGTCATAAAACGATTACTTGCAGGCTTATCTACGGCACTTGTCCTAAAATACTTCCACCCCCAAACTTCTTGATTAATGATGCACAAAGATAAAAAACGAAGAATAGAACGATGTGTCTTTTGAAAAAGAGCGTTATCAGGAACCTTATCATATGGCATGATGTCTACAAAAATACCATGATGCATCGGAACATTACGGAAATAATGTTGTCTAAACTCCGTTCCTTCCTTTCTCACTTTAGCCATTGTTTGAGGGAAATGTTCTTCAGACCCGACCCATTGCAAAAAATATTGGGGTTTTAAAAGCGCAGGAGCCTGACGAAGGAATCGATCAAAATCCTGCCTTATCATGCCCACATCAATATCATCATCCCAAGGCAATATTTCTTTTTCGAAAAAAGCGCCAATTGCTGAGCCACCTTGAATAAAGCACTTAATTCCTAATTGGTCACACACTCTCTGTATTTCCCTCAAAATATCATACAATTCCAGATGCAGCTTCTTCAATTCATCTTCCGTATAGCACATTGCATCCATAGTTATCTCAATTTAAATTCTACAATAAAATGTCTCTCGCGTTTCTCCACAGGTGGCAATTTCATGTAATCTGCTCCGTAGAGATTGGTAAGATAATCTCCCACACGCCCTGGCACATTCACTTCGACACCTTCAAAGACAGCCTTTTGAACCGGGCAAAATATGTCTGCGGGAAGAGTCTCTCCCCCATACAATTTCCTCCCTGTTGGAAAGGTGACCATCCCTGTGTCCGTATCAGCATCTTTTACAAAAGAATCGAAAATGTCAATCCAAAATTTGTGGGGGAAGATTCCAAAAACATGACCGATCATTCTACGGATTTTCATCACACAATTGGTTTTGTGATCATATTGAAAGAAATCTTTCTGAATCTCGCTCAATGGGAATCTTGCTTCCAGCACCATATTCCCTATCAATCTCAACACGTTGGCCACACCGCCCTTTAGTTTTCTCAACAACACAGAATCGGGAGCTCCATCCAGAATGAAGACGTCAATGAAGATTCCTTTAGGATAATCAGAGAATTCTTGACCCATCTCCACCATCTTGGTACCTCTTTTAAAAATCTTCAAAAACATGCTTGGCGCATCCTTTCCACTATTCGGGCAAGTGTATTCATAATCTGGGCCAAGTTCTCCTTTCTCCAACAATTCTTTCAAGTATTCCACATCACGTCGAGGCATATTCAAGTCTAGATCATCATCCCATGGAATAAATCCTTGATGACGAACCGCACCCAAACAACTACCTCCACCCATCATCCAAATTAAACCATGCTTATCACACAAACTGATAAAATCAACCAACATCTTTGTCAACTGTGCTTTCAGTTCTTTCTCTTCATCTTCCGTCAATTGCCTCAGCACAGATGATTTCTTGGACAAATCATTCAATCTTTCTTTATATGAATACATACATTATGATGATTTCAGATACTCTATCAATTGATTAAAGATTCTTCGTAGCCCATACTGTGGACGCCAGCCTAATGCCTGTAACTTATCCGTACTCAATCGTAGTTTGGTTGGTGGTGCATAACCCATATTATCGTTCAGTTCAACCCTTACGTCCAGTTGAGGACAGAACTCTTCCCTCAGAAAATGCGCCATTCCCATTGCAGAAATATATGTTTCCTCATTGGCTACATTATAAGCCTCGCCATCCGCACCTCGCAAAAGAATATACAAAATGGCAGAGATGGCATCCATCGTATAACAATATGGACGTGCAGACTCTCCTGTCGTATGAAGAACGATATCCTTTCCTTCGGCCGTCAACCGTGCAAATTGAGCAATCACTCGATTGTCATCCCTTGCAATGCCGGCACCAGTGGTTTGTGTCAGACGTGCAATCTTCACTGGAACATGGAATTCCTTAGCATAAAGATGACAAAGGGTCTCAGCGGCCCGCTTTGCCATAGGATAGGAACTACGCAAACTCATTGGATTAAGATATCCCTGCTGTTCCTCTGTAATTACTTCACTATCATTTTTCACGTTTCCATACACCTCAAGCGAAGATAAATACACAAAACTTTTTACTTTATGCTTTTTTGCGTATTCCAGCAGAATCGTCGTTCCCTGTACAATACAATGGAATGTTTCCACCGCATGATTCACGAAAAAACGTGATGCTGTTGGAGCTGCACAATGAACAATATAATCAACATCACCAACTGTATCATAATCAAATGTCAGCAAATCACATTCCAGAATTTTCACGTTTGATGCATATTCCGTGTATAAAGCTTCAGCTTTCACACGATTCCGTACAGGAGCTATCACATGAATACTTTTATTAAGCGCCAACAAACAGCGAATCAAAAGTGAACCAATCAATCCCGTCCCTCCTGTCACCAAAAAAGAAGCATTGTGCAACTCTTCTGCCAGCACAAAAGAACTCACAAAATCCTTGATGTCTTCAACCAGCACTCTATTCATCTTCAAAAACCAAAAATTTGTTGATTTTCATGCACCTCTACCATGGCACGGAAAATAAAGAAATCCGTAGGAGTTGTGATTTTAATATTTTCCATCGGACCCAAGATTGTATGCATTCTATATCCATAATAGCTCATCATGGTACAGGAATCTATAAAATCCATTCTTTTCTCTTCTCTCGCTCTTTCATGTGCAGCACAAATATCAGCCAAGATGAAACTTTGGGGAGCCCTGGCAATAAGAGAGTCCTTGCGAGAAGGAATCTCCAATGCCCCATTATCCCTACATACGACAAACGTTTCTGTTGCAGGAACACACGTAATACAATTTCCCTGTTCGTGCACCGTTCTAATATTATCGGTTATTGTTTGCTGAGTAATAAGCGGACGCACACCATCGTGTATCATCACACATGTATCATCAGAGAAATTCCTTTTTACGGCCATCAAACCGTTATAAATACTTTCTTGTCCAGTATCACCACCAGGCACAATTTCAACTACTTTAGTTATTTCAAACTTCTTGATTTGCTTCTGTAGAAATGGTATCCATGATGCAATACAAGCCACCACAATAGCATCCACCTCTGGATGTGTATCAAACAATTCCAATGTATATACTATAATTGGTTTTCCTTGTAATTCCAGAAACTGCTTAGGACGAGAAACAGTATTCATCCGTTTCCCTGCTCCTCCTGCAAATATAACAGCTACATTCTTCATGTCTCATTCTATTTTCAGTTCTGTCCCATGTGAGGCAAAATATAAGGTACCAAAACATCAACATATAACAAACTTGCTAATCGATATAAAAAATAACTCTTATATATTTGATTTAACAAGACAACTTGTATTCCCCCTATGTGTCGAATAGGAAGTTCTCCCTTCTCATGCATTCGATTTCTTAATTGTGTAAATTCACATTCCGAATAGCGTCCTCCCAATCCTTTCAACAAACATCGAACAGCCATTTCTTCTTTAATCTTTCCCAGATTCAATCTCAGATTCATTTCATCATCCTCGCAATGGAATATGTATTCATCTATTGAATTATAAATAGAGAAAATAGAATCAACGATCACTCTATAAGTATGGGCATCTCTTTTTTTCGTCGTCTGGTCGGGATTCACAGTATATCTATAAAGACATGCATTTGTCGCTATTACATTGGGATCATGCATATAGATATCGAGATTAAACAAAACATCTTCATATCTTGGCACAGAGAATCTTAGATTATTCTTCATAATAAACTGTCTCCTGTATAAATGGTTCCATACAAACATCTGTTTATTACGCTGATAATATTCTCGTCCCTTTCCTTGGAAAACGATTTCTCCCTGCAAGTCGTTTGTTTCTTTCCAATTTTTGAGCACATATTGGTCTAATGTAATTGAGAAAAAAGACACCACATCTACTTCTTCTGTCCAAAAATTATCATATAAATATTGGTATGCCTCATACACCAAATAATCATCCATGTCACAAAAAGCAATAATTTCTCCTTTGGCCTCCTCTATTCCTTTATTCCTTGCAGCCAAAATCCCTTTATTTTCTTGATTGATGATTCGAATCAACTCTGGATAATGTTTGGCATATTGCAATAAGATTTTATAAGAGTTATCTGTCGAGCCATCATTTATACAAAGGATCTCATAACCCTCATGGGATTTCCATTGGTTTATCAAACTATTTAAGCACCTTTCTATATATTTTTGTCCGTTATATATTGGTACAATGACTGTTAATACAATATTAGCCATCTATTCTTATAGCTTATATAATCGCACAAATCCCCACTAGTGTCTCTTAAAATTATTTAAATTCAGAATTAAAGTTCTCATGCATAACGTTTTAGCCCAGCGATACCCTGTCCGGGTTTTGAAATGCTTACCTTTGTATCCGATTCAAAATCGGAGCAGAT
>Ga0256407_10001951_pt1 | contig 41112 bp, 33 predicted proteins | sample RumenRJG_04DNA_FD_193489 | JGI IMG/M metagenome (GOLD analysis project Ga0256407, IMG submission 193489) | Bovine rumen microbial communities from Lethbridge, Alberta, Canada - RJG_04 | ecosystem: Host-associated > Mammals > Digestive system > Stomach > Rumen | place: Canada: Alberta... | reverse complement strand
GTTCATCTGCCGGATCAGCTTGTAGGCATACGGCTTTGATACCTCCAATACCTCAGCAACCTCATCCGCTTTCATAAACATTCTTTCAGTCATTCATTTCTTCCTTTCGTCTTTATAGTTTTAATGTGCTGCATGCCATTCTACCCGGATCAGTTTCCTGACAGGCAAATCCCCTGTTCGGTGCTGTGTCGTCCCCAAAGGCGCTCGCTTTCTTCTCGAAAGGTCCTGGCGGTTTATCTCTGTCCGGATGGCTATTTGGTTATGTATTTCCGGTTGCTAAGTATATTTGCTTAGTCTCTCTTATTCGAAGTATACTATACATATTTATTTAGTGTCAAGTGCTTTCAAAGTCATTTCTAAGTATTTTTACTTAATTTTATATTGCCTATACTAAGCATATTTGATATAATCACCTTGATTGGACGTACATTCAAAGAAGGTTCAAAGAAGGAGAAACAATCATGGCAATCGGAGAACGAATCAACTTTTTTCGCAGGCGATGCAATCTGACCATGAGTGCACTGGGACAGCTTCTTGGTTTTGATGCAAAAGGTGCAGATGTCCGCATCGCCCAATATGAAAACAACTCCCGCAAGCCTAAGGCCGAGCTGACCCAGTCCATGGCAGATGTCTTCGGCGTTGTCCCGGAAGCGCTGACTGTCCCGGAGATTGATACATACAAGGGCCTGCTCCATACCCTTTTTGCCCTGGAGGATATTTACGGCCTTACTATTGATCGCATTGATGATGTCACTTGCCTGCATCTGGACAAGTTCGTCACGCAGCCCGGAACCAACCTCTGGCAGTATCTGGATGACTGGTATGCAATGAAGGAGAAATACATACATGGCAGGATCACAAAGGAAGAGTATGACCACTGGCGTTATAACTTCCCCAACGCCGGAACCTCCGTACTTACAGCCAAAGTGCCGCCGGAAAGGTTTCTATGATTTTCTTTCTGTGACCCTGTAATTTGTACCAAGGTCATACGTGTTCTCAGACAAACAAAAAGAGCAGGATCTATCCGAACCTTTCATAGTTCAGACAGACCCTGCTCTTGTTATTTCTTCTGATTTGTTGCCGGTTGCTTGCGGGAAAAACCCGCAAGCCTTCAGACAACTCAGAATAAAAGCAGAATTGCAAATGTTATCATTTTGTTATCAAATCGACCCACGATAGCTCGGGAAGCCTTATTTTAAGCCATTTCCCAAGTGTTCTTAATTATTCAAACTCAATCGTTGCCGGCGGCTTCTCCGTGCAGTCATAGAGCACGCGGTTGACGCCCTTTACTTCGTTGACGATGCGGGTGGTGACTCTGCCCAGGACCTCCCAGGGAAGGTGGGCCGCATCGGCAGTCATGAAGTCGGTGGTCATGACAGCCCGGAGCGCGATGGCGTAGTCATAGGTTCTCTCATCTCCCATGACGCCCACGGAACGCATGTTGGTGAGGGCCGCAAAATACTGTCCCAGGTCTTTGTTTACGCCGGCCTTCTCCAGCTCCTCCCGGTAGATGGCATCGGCCTCCTGGACGATGCGGACCTTGTCCGGAGTGATGTCGCCGATGATGCGGACGCCCAGACCCGGGCCCGGGAAGGGCTGACGATACACCAGATAGTCCGGGATGCCCAGCTCTTTGCCAACGGCGCGCACCTCATCCTTGAACAGCATGCGCAGCGGTTCCACGATCTCTTTGAAGTCCACATGCTCCGGCAGGCCGCCCACGTTGTGATGGGACTTGATGGTGGCGGATTTGCCGAGGCCGGACTCAATGACATCCGGGTAAATGGTTCCCTGAACAAAATAGTCAACTTTGCCGATCTTCTTGGCTTCTTCCTCGAAGACGCGGATAAACTCTTCGCCGATGATATGGCGCTTCTTCTCCGGGTCGGTGACGCCGGCCAGCTTATCATAGAATCTCTGGCTGGCATCCACGCGGATAAAGTTCAGCTTATAGGGGCCTTCCGGTCCGAAAACGGCGGATACCTGGTCTGCCTCGTCCTTCCGGAGCAGGCCGTGATCCACGAATACACAGGTCAGCTGATCGCCGATGGCCTTGGACATGAGAACGCCCGCCACAGAAGAATCCACACCGCCGGAGAGGGCCAGGAGCGCTTTTCCGTCTCCAACCTTCTCCCGGATCTTTTCGATGGCCTCCTTTGCGAAATCGGCCATCTGCCATGCCTCGCCGCATCCGCAGACCTTATGCACGAAGTTGGACAGGATCTTCTGTCCCTCTTCGGTGTGAAGAACCTCCGGGTGGCACTGCACGCCGTAAATCTTCCGCTCCGTATCCTCAAATCCCGCGATGGGGCAGACCTCGGTCTTTGCCGTCACATGGAAGCCCTTCGGGCACTCTGCCACATAGTCTGTATGGCTCATCCACACGGTGGAATGCTTCTGCACGTTGTCAAACAGAAGGGACGGAATGCCTGTCAGCTCCATCTCCGCCTTGCCGTACTCGCTGACCGGTGCGGTGGAAACCTTTCCGCCCAGCAGATGGGCGATAAGCTGCTGTCCGTAGCAGATGCCGAGCACCGGAATACCCAGGTCAAAAATCTCCTTTGAGCAGCTGGGAGAATCCTCTTTGTAGACGCTGTTGGGACCTCCGGTAAAGATGATGCCCTTCGGGTTCATCTCCTTTATCTTTTCCACCGGCAGCTCATGGGAATGGACTTCCGCATATACATGGCACTCCCGGACTCTTCTGGCAATCAGCTGATTATACTGGCCGCCGAAGTCCAGCACGATGATCATTTCTCTTTCCATGGATTCTCCTTCCGCTCCGTGGGACCACTGCAGCAGCTGCTGCCCTGGCCGCAGGAATACATGTTGTCATTTTCACGGGATTCATTATATATGCGGTAAACTCTCTTGACAAGTAAAAATGCGGGCGAAAACATTTCCCAAAACCTCAAGTAAAAAGAATTCCGGGACAGACGTTTTGCCGCCGGTCCCGGAACCTTTCCTTATGTCACTTCAAAGATATGTGAAACCCCAGGTTTTTAACTGTACTCCTGCTGTCCCCGATCAGCCTTTCTTTTTTGCCTCCAGGTAGTCATTCAGCTCGGTGTTCAGGATGTCCGTGATAAACATGTGGCCCGGAGCGTGGGTGATAACAATCGGCGGCTTTGCATTCTCCACCGCTGCCTGCGGGGTAACGCCGCAGGGCCAGAATACGGTGATCTCGCCCGGATAGATATCGACGGCATCGCCGTAATCCGGTTTCATCGGATCCTCTACGCCCACTTCCTTCGGGTCTCCCATGTGAACCGGAGCACCGTGCACATTCGGCATCTTGACGGTGATGTCATAGGCCTTCTGTGCGTTCTCCGGTGTCATCGGGCGCATGGAGCAGACCATCGGTCCGAAGAAGGGTCCTGCCTTCTTGGTCTGGATGTTGGTCTTGAACATGGGAACGTTTCTTCCCTGGGTGATATGGCGTACATCGATGCCCTCCCGGATAAGTGCCTCCTCGAAGGAGAAGGAGCATCCGATCAGGAAGCCCACATAGCCTTCCTTCCAGTACTCGCTGGCATCGGTGATCTCTTTGGTAAATACGCCGTTCTCATAGATTCTGTAGCGCGGAATATCGGTGCAGATATTGGCGCCCTCGCCCATATCATGGGTCTCCGGGGTTCCCTTGATGATCTCGAGAACCGGGCATGGGAACGGGTTGAGCTTTGTGTACTCTTCAAAGTCAGCCGCATACTCCGGCGGAAGAATCACCAGGTTTGCCTGCGCATATCCTGCGCACATGCCGGCGGTCGGGAAATCAATCTTTCCTTCGCGGATAAGCTGACGTACTTCTGAGGGCTTCATGTTAATATAAGGGGTAATATCAAATGCCATAGGGCCATCCTTTCTTTTATCTCTTATCTGTCTGCTGTTTTTTCCTGCGACCGTTTTTCACCTACGCGTTCATCGCCCAGCGAAGGGCCCGAAGCGCGTTCCGCTCGGTGATCAGCGCATCCTGCGCCGCGCCGATGCTGACTTTCTCGAAGTGTACCTTGTCTCCCGCTTTCAGCTGCGCCAGAATACGGAAATCCGCTGTGATCACGTTTGCGATTTTCGTGTAGCCGCCAGTGGTCTGTCGGTCCGCCAGCATGATAATCGGTTTTCCTGCCCCCGGCACCTGGATGGCGCCGAAGGAGATTCCGTCTGAAATGATGTCTCCGCCGCCGGTATGCTCTATCTCTTTGCCCTCCAGGCGGCAGCCCATGCGGTCAAATTCCGGGGTTACCGTGTAGGTCTCGCCGAGGAAGGTACTGATTCCTGCCTCCGTGAACATATCATCCTGAGGGCCCAGGACCACACGCACGGTGTATTCGGACTGGGGAACCACTTCCGGCGCAAAGTGCCGGCCTTCCAGGTTCTTCAGCTCCGTTACCGGAGCCCGGAATCCGATCTCGTCATCCTTCTCCAGCTTTCTTCCCTTGAATCCGCCGATTTTTGCCTTCATATTGGTGGAACGGCTGCCCATGACCACCGGGATATCCAGGCCGCCGGCAAAGGCGATATACGCCCGGATGCCGGCCTTCGGGCCTGCAAACCGCAGGGTCTGTCCTGCCTCCACCTTCACTGCGCTGCAGGGCGGTACGGGTTTTCCGTCTATGGAAGCACCCAGGTCTCCGCCGCCGATGGCAATGACATTTGCCTCATCAAACTGAAGCATCGGTCCCATCATGGTGCACTCCAGGCAGGCTTCATTCTCCTCATTGCCTGCCAGGATATTCGCAATCTTAAGGGCCCGCGGGTCCATGGCGCCGGATACCGATACGCCGAACTCCTGATAGCCGACACGTCCGAGATCCTGTACCGTCGTAAGAATTCCCGGATTAAGTACTTTTATTCCCATTCTCACGCCTCCTTTTTCGGATAATGTCTGACCTCATAGGTTCCTTTCTCCACCTCCGCGGCGATTCTGTCAAACTCTGCCCTGTCGATGGGAACAAACTTGATGTACTGTCCGGCCTCCGGAAGAATCGGTTTCTCCCGGTCCGCATCATACATCTTCAGCGGTGTCCGCCCGATCAGCTGCCACCCTCCGGGCGAATCGATGGGGTAGACGCCGGTCTGTTTGCCGGCGATTCCGACGGAACCTGCCGGAATCTTCACGCGGGGCGTTTTCAGACGCGGTGTTTCTATGGCGTCGTTCAGACCGCCCAGGTAGGTAAAACCGGGGGTAAATCCCAGCATATAAATCAGGTATTCCGGCTCGCTGTGAAGCTTTATGACCTCTTCTTCGCTCATTTTGGCATTCTCCGCCACGAACTTCAGGTCCGGTCCCATCTCCTCTCCGCCGTACAGCACCGGAACTTCCAGTACCTCACTGGGCGGAATCTCGACGGAATCCAGCCGGGCCAGCAGTTTTTTCAGTTTCCCTTCCAGGCTCTTATAGGATATGATGCCCGGATCATACTGAATCAGAAGGGAACGGTAGGTCGGAATGGTCTCCACAATGCCCGCAATCCCGCTCTCTTTCAGCAGAATGTTGAACGCACGGATCTGGGCATTGATCTCTTTGCTGATTTCATTTCCGAACTCCGCACAGAGGGAACTGTCCCCTGCTATCAGAAAACGTACATCAGCCATCGTATGTCACTCCTTTCCGCAGCTGTGTCAGATTCGCAGCACTCGGGATGTCTTTCTATGGTGCTGTTATACAAACAGGTTTTTCAGATTCGGCAGTGTGGTAATCGCGATGTAGCCTGCGATGACAACAACGATCCAGCCGAGTACCTGAAGTACCACCGGGTGCTCATACTTGTCGCCGACGATCTTCTTGTTTCTGCAGGCCAGCAGGATGCAGGCCAGAGACAGCGGAAGGATAATACCGTTCAGTGCGCCCGCAAGAACCAGCAGCTTTGCTGCCGCGCCCTTGGAGTTTCCGAAGATGGTCATAACCAGGGAGGAGAATGCGATGAAGCCGATGATCCACCAGTTCTCGTTCTTCTCAATGGAGTGATGGAAGGTCTTCAGGAAGGAAACGGATGTATAGGCAGCGCCGATAACGGAGGTTACGGATGCGCAGAGGATAACCAGTCCTGCGAAACGGTATGCCATGTTGCCTGCGCCTACCAGGAATGCATAGGCTGCCGGGTTGTTTACGCCGTTATACTCCGGAACGCCTGCCATGCCTGCATTCGCGGAGGGATCTGCCAGATTGATTCCCGCAAACTTGGTAACCACGCCGAGGATAGCCAGGAACAGAAGGATACGTACGATTGCCGCGATTCCGATACCCATGATGGAACTGCGCTGTGCCTGCTCCAGGTGCTCTTCACCGGTTACGCCCGCATCTATCAGACGGTGTGCGCCGGAGAAGGTGATGTAGCCGCCGACGGTTCCGCCGAGCAGGGTAAGAATTGCCGGTACGGTAGCCGGGATGCCTGCGGAAGGAACGAAGGTGTTCGCAACTGCTGCACCTACCGGAGGCTTGGTCTGGACCATGACGATGAGGATAACCACGATCATGATGGCGCCCAGGTATTTTACAACTTCATCGATCAGGCTCTTTGCCTTCTTGGACAGGAACAGTACGATGGCGAACAGTGCGGTCAGAATGTATCCGATCTTGACGTTCATGCCGAAAAGTACGTCGAAGCCCATGCCGCCGCCGCCGACATTACCCATGTTGAATGCCAGGCCGCCGAGGGCGATAAGGCCTGCCAGGACGAAGCCCAGGCCGTGGATGACTTCATTTGCCACATCCTGGCCGCGCTTTCCGGTATAGCAGAGCACGCGCCAGATGTTCATCTGTGCGATGGCAGCCATGATCAGAGAGATAAGGACAACGAATCCGAAGCTCGGGCCGAGGCTGGAGGTAAATGTTGCCGTCTGGGTCAGGAATCCCGGTCCGATGGCCGATGTCGCCATCAGGAACGCGGCGCCCAGCATAACGCTCATATTCTGTTTATTATTTTTACTCATCTGCATTTTCCCCTTTCTGTGTGGGTGATTCATATCGGACTCTGCCGTGAGTCCGATGGCTGCAAAACTTCATTCCCCTTACTGCGGGACATCCCGCACTGCCGTTATACGATATCCCGGATGGGCGCGATGGTTACGCCCTCTTCCGTAAGCTTTGCGCGGATATTCTTTACGAATTCCACTGCCGACGGATTGTCGCCATGTACGCAGATGGAGTCTGCCTTCAGCGGTACTTCCTCTCCGGTGATGGCGGTGACCTTGCCTTCCTTCACCATACGGATAGTGCGGGCGATGGCCTCATCCTTGTCATGGATCACTGCGCCCGGTTTGCTGCGCGGTACCAGGGAACCGTCCGCCTGATATGCCCGGTCGGCGAATACCTCGCTGGCGGTTTTCAGTCCGACTTTTTCCGCTTCCGTGATCAGATGGCTGTTGGCAAGTCCCAGAAGAATAAGCTCCGGATCCACCTCATAGACTGCCTCGGCGATGGCCGCTGCCAGGGCCGGGTCCTTTGCTGCCTGATTATAAAGTGCGCCGTGGGGTTTGCAATGCTGCATCTTTACGCCGTGTGCCTTGCAGAATGCCATCAGAGCTCCGAGCTGATACTTGACATATGCCTTTGCATCCTTCGGAGAGCATGCAATATTTCTGCGTCCGAATCCGATGAGATCCGGATAGCCCGGATGGGCGCCGACAGCAACCCCTGCTTCCTTTGCTGCAAGTACGGTTGCGTCCATCACCAGCGGGTCGCCTGCATGATAGCCGCAGGCCACGTTAGCCGAGGAGATATGCGCGATGACTTCCTTGTCCAGTCCGATGGTATACGCGCCAAAGCTTTCTCCCAGGTCGCTGTTCAAATCAACCTTATACATAATTTCACCCCTCCTTTACAGAACGAATACGAGTAACTGTTTAATTTAAGAGCAAGTTTCATGCCAACATGAATACCGCCTGATAAAAACCGTTGAAGCCCCAACATGGCCTTATTGCTTCTGTCAAAAGACTTTATGTAGTTTTGTGTGTTTTGCAAAAAAATGTGCGAAAACGCACACTCTCGTGTTCATTTTCGCACATTTTGTACATAATTAATAATTTGATTCTACACCTTGTTCTGAACTGCGGTTCAGTTTTCTTCGGTATCCCCCTCTTCCGTCTCCGATTCCAGCCGCCGTTTCAGGGCAAAGCGGCTCATTCCCAGCATCTGGGCTGCTCTGGACATATTCCCTTCAGACAGTTCCATGGCTTTTTCGATATATGTCCGTTCGAGCAGCTCTGTCTCTTTTTTCAGGTCGATGGTTTCTTTTTCCAGGTCTTTCAGCGGGAAAGCGCCCTCGGAAATCTTCTGCTGCCGCTCTCTCTCTGCCGTCATCGGCGAAAATGCAATGTTCTCCTCGCCGGTCAGCATATCCCCCCTGGAGAACAGAACCGTCCGCTCCATCACATTGCGCAGCTCGCGGACATTGCCCTTCCAGTAATACTCACTTAGCTTCTGCAGGAAATCCGGCCGGATGTCCTTCAGGTTTTTATTGAACTTACGGTTGAAATATTCCATATAGTACCGCACCAGAAGCGGAATGTCGCTCTTCCGTTCCCTGAGCGGCGGAATCCGGATCTGCATCACATTTAACCGGTAATAGAGGTCCTCGCGGAATCTTCCCTCCGCCACCTCGTCCTCCAGAATCCGGTTGGTGGCAGCGGCGACGCGGACATTGACCTCTATGTCACGGAGACCGCCGACCCGGCGGATTTTCCGGTCTTCCAGGAAGGTCAGCAGCTTGGCCTGCATTGCGAGAGGCAGCTCGCCGATCTCGTCAAAGAAAACCGTGCCCCCGTCCGCCAGCTCAATCAGGCCTTTTTTCATCTTTACCGCGCCGGTAAAGGCGCCTTTTTCATAGCCGAAGAGCTCCGACTCGATCAGGTTTTCCGGAATGGCGCCGCAGTTGATTTTAACCAGCGGTTCTTTCGCCCTCGAGCTGTTCTCATGGATGGTGTTGACCACCACCTCCTTGCCGGTCCCGGTCTCCCCGCAGATCAGAATATCCACATTGTCGTTCTCCGCCAGGATCCGGATCTCCTCCCGGATGCGGCGCATGGCCTCACTCTCCCCGATCAGCTTCTTGGTCCTGAGCTTCATCAGATCCAGGGATCGCTGTCTGGAACGCTGTTCCATGCCCCTGCGGATGATGAGGTCGATTTCCTCCAGATCAAAGGGCTTCTGAATATAGTGGCTTACGCCCAGCTTCATGGCTTCCACAGCATTCTGTATGGAACCGTAGGCCGTCATCAGGATGATGATGATATCCTCATCCAGCGCCCGGAACTCCGCGATGTGGGACAGTCCCGTATCACTCCCCAGCCGGTTGTCCAGGAGAATCACGTCCGGCTGGAATTCCTCGGCAGCCTTAAGTCCCTCCCGGGCGTTTTCCTCACACCGCACCTGATACCCCAGGTCCGAGAGTCCGCTCTCCAGGGACATCCGGATCAGAAACTCATCATCTATCACAAGAATCTTATACCTCACGAAATGATGCCTTCCTTTCTCTCCTGCTCTCCCCGCCTGAAGATCACGGCTGCCGTGGTTCCCTGTCCGGGAGCTGACTCCAGACAGAAGGTTCCCCCGTTGTTCTCCGCCAGTCTCCGGACGATGGAGAGCCCCAGCCCTCCTTCTTCTCCGGAGAGCACCTTCCGGACCTTCTCTTCATCCATGCCCGGACCGTCGTCCCGTACCGCCATCTGGACCCCCGAAGGTCTCCGGTCCGCCTCCAGACGGATGGTGCCTCCGGCGGTCAGGGCCTTCAGGCTGTTGTTGATGAGATTAATCAGGATCTGCTTGAGTTCCTGCTCATCCGCAATCACCCACAGCTCCCCGGAGAGGTGGCTCACCAGCAGAATTCCCTTGTTCTCGGCAATCTTCAGGTACAGCAGGAGCACCTCGTCAAAGAGCGAATTCAGATGCACCATGGTCTTTTCCGTCTCCCGCCGTCTTGCCAGGTCTACCATGTTCTCAATCAGACGGTTTACCCGGTCCACTTCCCGGATCATCTCCTCGCAGAGCCGGCGATCCCTGTCTTCCGTCAGCCGCCGTTCCGTCACCTGCAGCCCCGCCCGGATTCCCGCCAGCGGGTTCTTGGCCTCATGCGCCATCTCCGCCGCCAGCTGTCCCGTGTAGGCCAGCTTTTCATCCATGGAAGCCTTCTCTTCCATCCTGCGCTTGTAGGTCACGTCATCGATGGTGATGAGAACGCCCTGTTCCTCCGTTTTATCGTGCCCGTACAGCCGCCAGGATCCAAATTCCAGATCCCGGACCTGTCCCGCGGGATCCGTCAGTCTCGCCGGCTCCGGAAACACGTCATTCCGTGCCAGCATGCCGTCCACGATATCCTGGAGATTCCGCCCGGACGCATCCGTCTCCTCGGTGTGATACAGGAGGGCGGCCGCCGGCCCGTTCCGGAAGATCACCTTTCCTTCCCGGTCTGTCACCACGATGCCCAGAGGCAGGTTTTCCACGATATTCTCATTCAGATTCTTGACAAAGGCCAGTTCCCTGGTATAGTCTCCCAGACTGCCTATCATCTTCTGGAAGGCTTCCGCCAGCTGCCCCACCTCATCGCTGCGCTCCGCATATCCGGAAAGTTCCCGGTTCTCCTCCTCCGTCAGGGCCGGTGCCTCGCTGATCCCGGAGCAGATCTCGGAAAGCTTCCGGATGGGGCCCGCGATATTGTAGGAAACGAGAACCGCCGTCTCGACAATAATCAGCAGCAGGGCTATGCCGCCAAGGACAACATACCTCTGCCGGTAGAAGATGCCGGACATTTCTTCCACAATGCCGGTCCGCCCGAACCGGTACAGCGCAAAGAACAGTACCGTCACCGCCAGAACACAGATAAATACGAAGGGCAGCAGAATCTTGTTTTCAATGGTCAGAATCTTCTTCAGCCGTCCGTTACCCGCCATCCGAATCCCCCCTTTTCTCCGGCAGCAGATTCTTCGGATTTCTTCCGGAGCCAGCCAGCAGTGCGACAGAGGAGCAGATGATGGACGGCAGTGCCGGATGAATCTTCAGTACCCCCGCGTAATAAAGCGGGTAGGTGATGGCCGCGGCCAGAGCTCCCGTAATCACACAGTGCCAGGCTCCGCGCACCGTAATGCCTTTCCGTACCAGCGGCAGATACAGCAGCGGGAACATAAAGATTCCCACAATTCCCCAGATATCCCCGCCGTAGGAAAGGGTAAATGCCGGCGGATTCAGGGTCAGGATCATGGACAGGGTGCCGGCCGCCACAACGGTATACCTGGCAATGCGCACCGTCTGATGCCCGGTCAGCTCCTCCTTTTTGGCTGCCCGCAGGATATCGTAGGCAAAGGAAGACGCCACCAGAAGAAGCTGAGAATTCGCCGTGGAGATACAGGCCCCGATGACGGAAAAGAAAAAGAGGGCGCTGAGGGGGCCGTACAGTTCATGATTGATAAGCCGGATAAAGATCCCGTCCGTGGACACCGGATCCGGGATCGCAGGTACCAGCACCCGCATGGCGAGGCCGATATGGATCAGAAACAGATAAATCAGGGCCAGAATTCCCAGGGAAACCGGCACGACTCTCCGGGCCGTCTTTTTGTCCTCCGCGCTCATCAGGCGGACGATATACTGGGCATTGGCCGAGAGCCCCAGTCCCCAGCCCCAGAACATGGACAGGCTGTTCATCGGCGTAAAACGGCCGCCAAACAGATGAAGCATCTGCCCTTTTTCCGTGGGGGAAACCGCCCCCGGATGGGCCAGGCCCTCGATAAGGGCAGCCCGGTGATAAAGCTCCGCGAAGCCCCCCGCTTTCCCCACCAGGGAAAAGCATACCAGAAAGAGACTCCCCAGCAGGAACACGAGGTTCATCAGATCCGTCCGGATGACGGACCGGTAGCCCCCCAGAGTGGTATAAAGGATAAACAGATAGACCAGCAGCACCGCCAGCGGGTAGGGAATATCGAACAGCTCCGAGGCGATCATGCCGAAGCCCTTGTACTGGGCCACCAGATAAAAGATATAGACACAGATCAGGATGATCCCGCCGATCATCTGCAGATTCCGGGATCCATACCGCTCCCGGAGCATCTCCGGCACGGTGATGGCCCTGGTTTCGTACAGCTTTCCCGCCGCCAGTCCCATCAGAAAAGCGCCGAAAAACCACGGAATCACGGAGTAGAACAGCACCGGCAGCCCGTCCTCATAGATGCTTCCGGTCAAGCTCAGGATCGTGATGGCGGAAACCCAGGTGCCGGTAAAGGTTGCAACACAGAACAGGAGGGGCACCTTCTTCCCGCAGATAAAATAGTCCCGGGGCGTATTTTCGCCCCGAAGACTGTTTTTGCCGATGACAAGCATGATCAGGGAGTACACGATAAAATATATCAGATACAATCCGGTTTTATCCATATGCACACCCCTCTCTCCCCGTCCGCCGCAGCTCTGCTGCCGCTGCAGGACCTGTGCCGCCGTTTCTTACTCTTCCACGGGATTCTTATAGCGTTCCAGGAACTTCTTTACATATTCGCCGGTGTAGGAATTCTTACTCTCCGCAATCTCCTCGGGCGTTCCCTTCGCGATGACAGTACCGCCGCCATCGCCGCCCTCCGGACCGATATCGATGATATAGTCCGCCGTCTTGATGACGTCCAGGTTATGTTCGATGACAATCACCGTGTTGCCGCTGTCGGAAAGCTTCCGGAGAATCTCCACCAGCTTGTGGACGTCGGCAAAGTGAAGGCCTGTGGTGGGCTCATCCAGGATGTAGACGGTCTTTCCGGTACCTCTTCTGGACAGCTCCGTGGCCAGCTTGATTCTCTGGGCCTCACCGCCGGAGAGCTCCGTGGAGGGCTGTCCCAGACGGATATAGCCCAGCCCCACATCGTAGAGCGTTTTTACCTTGGTGTAGATTTTCTGCACATTCTTAAAGTAATCCAGGGATTCCTCCACCGTCATGTTCAGCACATCACTGATGTTCTTCCCCTTGTAGTGCACGTCCAGGGTCTCCCGGTTGTAGCGCTTTCCGCCGCAGACCTCGCATGGAACGTAGATATCCGGCAGGAAATGCATCTCGATCTTGACGATGCCGTCGCCGGCGCAGGCCTCGCACCGGCCGCCCTTCTTATTGAAGCTGAACCGTCCCTTGTCGTAGCCCCGCATCTTGGCGTCGCTGGAGGCGGCAAACAGGTCTCGTATCAGATCAAATGCTCCCGTATAAGTAGCCGGGTTGGACCGGGGTGTCCGCCCGATGGGAGACTGGTCTATGGCGATGACCTTGTCCAGCTGTTCCAGTCCCTCGATGCTGTCGTGGTCGCCGGGAATAGTTCTTGCCCGGTTCAATTGTCTCGCCAGGGATTTGTAGAGGATCTCATTGACCAGGGAGCTCTTTCCGGAGCCGGAAACGCCGGTCACGCAGGTCATCACGCCCAGCGGGAAGCTGACGTCAATATTCTTCAGATTGTGCTCTCTGGCGCCGTGGACGGTGATCCAGCCTGTGGGTTTTCTCCGCACCGAGGGCACCGGAATACGCTTCCGGCCGCTTAAGTACTCTCCTGTCACGGATTCCCGGCACTGCATGATCTGCTCCGCCGTTCCCACGGCAATGATCTCGCCGCCGTGCTCTCCGGCCCCCGGACCGATATCCACGATGCAGTCCGCCGCCAGCATGGTATCCTCGTCGTGCTCCACCACCAGAACCGTGTTCCCCAGATCCCGCAGGCTCTTCAGTGTCGCCAGAAGCTTGTCGTTGTCCCGCTGGTGCAGGCCGATGCTGGGTTCATCCAGGATGTAGGCCACGCCCACCAGGCCGGATCCGATCTGTGTAGCCAGGCGGATGCGCTGGGCTTCGCCGCCGGAGAGGGTTCCCGTAGCCCGGGACAGGGACAGGTAATCCAGGCCCACGTTGATGAGAAAGCTCACCCGGGCCCGGACTTCCTTCAGGATCGGGGCGCCGATGGCCTGCTGCATGGGGGTAAGCTTCAGTCCGTCGATAAACTCCCGGAACTTTACCACGCCCATGTTGGTGGCATCGTAGATGTTCAGGCCTCCGACGGTTACCGCAAGGGACCCTTTCTTCAGGCGCTTTCCTCCGCAAGCCGGGCAGGGTGTGATCTGCATGAAGGACTCCATCTCCGCCTTGCCGGCTTCCGAAGCCGTCTCGCGATACCTGCGGTTCATGGCGGAAATCAGGCCTTCCCAGGCGATATCGTAAACTCCCTCGCCCCGCTGTCCCTTATAATGCACCTTGACGGTCTTCCCGCCGGTGCCGTGAACCAGAATATCGTGGACATCCTGGGGATACTCCCCGAAGGGTGTTTCCAGAGAAAATCCATACTCCTTCGCCAGTGCTGCCAGAATCGCACCGCCGAAGCTCTTCGGGTCACTGGCGGACTGGAATCCCGGAGCCGCGATAGCCCCCTGCCGGATGGACAGCGAAGGCTCGGGAATCATCAGCCGCTCGTCAAATTCCATCTTATAGCCCAGTCCGAAGCAGTCCGGGCAGGCGCCGAAGGGATTATTGAAGGAAAAGCTTCTCGGCTCAATCTCTTCGATGCTGATGCCGCAGTCCGGGCAGGAGAAGTTCTGGCTCATGGTGATGGGCTCTTCGCCGCTGACATCCACGATCATCAGGCCGTTTGCCAGCTTCATCACCGTCTCGATGGAATCGGTCAGGCGCTTCTCGATGCCTTCCTTCACTACCAGGCGGTCCACCACGATCTCAATATTGTGCTTGAGATTCTTGTCGAGTCTGATCTCTTCTGTCAGATCATAGAGATTCCCGTCCACCCGGACTCTCACGTAACCGCTCTTCTTGGCCTGGTCCAGCACCTTCTCATGCATGCCCTTCCGTCCCCGGACGATGGGCGCCAGCAGCTGGATCTTCGTCCGCTCCGACAGTGGGGAATGCCGATTCTGGCATACAGAAGACGCAGGTAATCGTAGATCTCTGTCACGGTGCCCACCGTAGAACGGGGGTTCCGGTTGGTCGACTTCTGGTCGATGGAGATGGCCGGCGGCAGGCCCTCGATGCTCTCCACATCCGGCTTCTCCATCTGGCCCAGGAACTGTCTCGCGTAGGAGGACAGGGACTCCATGTAGCGGCGCTGCCCCTCCGCATAGATGGTATCAAAAGCCAGGGAAGACTTTCCGGAGCCGGAAAGTCCCGTGAGCACCACCAGCTCATCCCTGGGGATATCCAGGCTGATATTCTTCAGATTATGCTCCTTCGCGCCGCGAATCTTGATGTACTTTTTCGGCATAAATCATTCTCCGTTTATTTAATCTCATTCTGATTTCTATTCTACCACATCTGCCCGCTCCAGTCGCGCCGCGATGGGTAATTTTGATGATATCCTATTTCGGCGGAAAATGCAAACATTTGTTCTGCTTTCTTTGGGCGGGGTATGCATAGATTCGATCTATAGATAAACACCCGGCATCGCAAGAACCAATTAGCGCGTTACAGTGGAAAAGTGCTAAATTTTATATGAAACGATACATTGAGAATCCCGGCAGAACGCCGGAAAGAAAGGGGAAATGAATATGTTGACTTTTGATTCCAAAGGCAAGCTCGTCTTAAGCGGCGCCATCCTCGGCGTGCTGGCGGCAATCCTTGCCAAAACCGGCAATCCCGGCAATATGGCCATCTGTATTGCCTGCTTTATCCGTGATATTGCCGGTGCCATGAAGCTTCACCAGGCTGCAGTCGTTCAGTACTTCCGGCCGGAAATCGTCGGCTTTGTGTGCGGCGCCTTCGCCATCTCTCTGGCCACCAATGAATACCGCACGACAGCCGGTTCCGCACCGATGGTCCGCTTTGCCCTGGGCTTTATCATGATGATCGGCGCCCTGGTCTTCCTGGGCTGCCCGCTCCGCATGGTGATCCGCATGTCCGCAGGCGACGCCAACGCCTATGTTGCCCTGGTTGGCTTTGCCGCAGGCATCTTTACCGGAACCATGTTCCTGAAAAACGGATTCAGCCTCGGCCGCGCCTATACCGTCCGCAAGGAAAACGGCTATATCCTTCCCTGCATCCTGGTAATCCTGTTTATCCTGAGCCTGACCACCTCCCTCTTTGCCGTCAGTGAAAAGGGACCGGGCAGCATGCACGCTCCGGCCATCCTGGCCCTGGTGGTTGCCCTCATCATCGGCGCCATCGCCCAGAAGAACCGTATCTGCTTCGCAGGCGGCATCCGTGACGTCATCCTCATGGGAGACTTCAGCCTCTTAAGCATTCTCGGCGGCCTCTTCGTCGTAATGCTCATCTTCAATATCGTGACCGGCAGCTTTCACTTCGGCTTCACCGGTCATCCGGTGGCACACGCCCAGCATCTGTGGAACTTCCTCGGCCTCTACGCCGTGGGCTTTGCGGCAGTTCTCGCCGGCGGATGCCCCATGCGCCAGCTGATTCTGGCCGGCCAGGGCTCCTCTGACAGTGCCGTCACCATCCTGGGTCTTCTCATCGGCGCAGCCTGCGCCCACAACTTCGGTCTTGCCGGCGCTGCAGCAGCCGCTGCAACAGCAGATACTCCGGCAAATCCGGGCGGCCCGGGTCCTGCCGGCAAAGTTGCCCTCATCGGCTGCATCGTGGTGCTCTTTATCATCGCAGCCCTCTATACCAGAAAACAGGAGGAATAAGCTATGAGTGATTATATTGAAGTAGATGCCCGCGGCCTCTCCTGCCCCGAGCCGGTTATGCTGACCGCCGCAGCGCTGAAGAAGAATCCCGGCAAGAATCTCCGGATTCTGGCCAGCGAAGCCCACGTCAGAACCAATGTAGAAAAGCTTCTGAAATCAAAGAAAGTGAACTTCAGCTCCCGGGAAGAAGGAAATGAGTTCGTGATTGAAACCGAGAATTAAGAAAAGGAACACCTTCGGAAAGCCCCTGTCGGGCAGGCTTTCCGAGGGTGTTCCTTTTCTTTTGTAAATCCCGGTGCGACAGGCTTTCCGGGGATTTTTTTCAGGGATATTTTCATTTACCAGGACGCCAGGAAGGCGGCCATGAAGATGACGAACACCGCACTGACCAGATTTGCGGTGATGGTGTAGGCCAGGATCCTCTTGTGGGAAATGGTTTTCCCGTATATGCTGCGGTATACCAGGTACTCGATGATCACCACGGCAATCTCGCCGACAAACACAAACCCCCAGTAGGGCACCGGATTGTCCCGCTGGCTGCTGAATAACAGCAGAAGGAAGTTAAAGCTGAGATTGGAGCAGAGGTTCACCAGGAGTGTCCATCCTGCAGGCCGGATGCCGAAGGCAAAGGCCAGCAGGAGCTCGATGATCATCGTAATCAGCGCGACGACGGCCATAACCGCCAGCGATGCAAGGATAAAGAATATCCAGTCCGCCGGGCCCCCGCCCTTACTCTTTTCCGGAATGATGGTCCTTGCCTCTCCGGAGGCCGCATCAAAGACGATATCTCCGTAATAGACATGGGCAGTACTCTTCCGCACTTCAAAGGGAGCAGAAAGGGCCAGAACCTCTCCTGCCCGGTCAATCACACAAAGACGCACATCCGGGCAGTCTCCTCCCGTCAGGAACTTATATCCGGAGTCGTATCCCACATTCCGGAGGGACGCCGGGGCTTTCTCCCCGCTTTCGCCCCCGGTTTCTGCCTCCGTCTCTGTTTCCGCATTCTGGCCGGTCTTCATGAATTCTCCGGCAAAGTATCCGTTGATGTCATGGCACATATAGCTCACATAGCCGTCTTCCTTCACCGAAACCAGCCCGCAGTCCGCCGGAAATCCCGCATCCGTCAGTGCAGCTTCATTGCATGCCGTGTACTCTTCCGCCGGTATGGAATCCTCCGGTACAAGGAAATCCACGCCAAAGCTCCCCTCCGGCGGGTTTTCCACCGTGATGGTAAAGAAATACATGGGAACCGGCGCATTGGCGAAGGCCGGATGTGCAAATCCTGCGGATGCAAGTATCATGACTGTCAGAAGAAATACTGCAGAAACCGCCGGGGCTCTGCGCATTCTGCGGCGTAAGCTGTCCGAATCTTTCTGCTTTCCCCGGTGCCATAAACCGGCAAAGGATACGATTCTGTCCATAGACTTCACTCCTTTCTTCTGAGCGAATCAGATGAACTCTCATCATACAGGTTTATGCGAATCTCTCGTCGATCACTCTCTTTGTCTTCTTCTCGCTGCGCGGCAGGAATCCAAGCTCTACCACGTACACGATGGGCGTGAATCCGATCTTTGACTTGACGGCCTCCGCAACCTTCTTCTGCAGATCCTTGAAGTCGTTTCTTCCGCTGGCTTCCACATAGATACGCATGGAATCCTTGCCGTCCAGGTGGGAGATACGGATCTGGTACTCGCTGGAAAGCTCCGGGAAGGTGCCGAGAATCTCCTCGATCTGCTTCGGGAACACGTTGACGCCCTTGATCTTCATCATATCATCGCTTCTGCCGGTGATGACGTCGATCCTCGGATAACGGTTGTCGCAGCAGGGGCACTTCTCGGTCACGATGCGGGACAGGTCGTGGGTGCGGAACCGGATGAGCGGCGCGCCTTCCTTGACCAGGGTGGTGATAACAATCTCACCCCATTCGCCGTCGGGAACATTTTCCCCTGTCTCCGGATCAATGATCTCCAGGTAGATGTAATCGTCCCAGTAGTGCATGGCGGTCTGGTTCTTGCAGTTGATGCCGATACCCGGGCCGTAAATCTCGGTAAGGCCGTAGATATCGTACAGCTCGATGCCCAGCTCATTGGCGATGCGGCTGCGCATCTTCTGGCCCCAGCGCTCCGAACCGATGATACCCTTCTTCAGGTGAATCTGGTCATGGATGCCCCGCTTCTCAATCTCCTCTGCAAGAAGGAGCGCGTAGGAAGAGGTGGCGCAGATTACGGTGGTCTTTAAGTCCGCCATCATCTGCAGCTGCTTGTTGGTGTTGCCCGGTCCCATGGGAACCGCCATGGCGCCCAGCTTCTCACAGCCGTTCTGGAAGCCGATGCCGGCCGTCCAGAGGCCGTAGCCCGGGGTGATCTGGATGCGGTCCCTGTTGGTCACGCCGGCAAATTCATAGCAGCGCTTGAACATCTCTCCCCAGTCATCCACGTCCTTTGCGGTATAGGGGATGATGACGGGCATGCCCGTGGTTCCGGAGGAGGAATGGATTCTTACGACCTCTTCCTCCTTGCAGGTCATCAGGCCCAGAGGATAGGCTTCGCGAAGATCCTGCTTTTCGGAAAACGGGAGCTTTACGAAATCCTCCGCCGACTCCAGATGGCTTACGCCGGCCTCTCTCAGGCGCTTTCCGTAGAAATTGTCCGCCGCAAGAAGGCGCTCAATCTGGTGATTCACCTGCGCCAGCTGTTTCTCATTGATCTGCATACTGGTTTATCTCCTTTCCTGTGTCCCTGCCCAGGCAAGGGCTCTCCGGTTAAGTTCGAGGAACTTTGCCGGTACTCTCTCGCGGACGGCCCCTTCCAGGTCCTCTTCGGTGAGGCCCAGCTCGCCGCTTCTTACTGCAGCGCCCAGAAGAACCACATTCAGGGTTCTGGCGGAACCGAGTTCCTCCGCCGCCTTATCCGCATCCACGATGGTCAGGTGCTCCACATTGTCCCGAAGGTACTGCAGCATCGCCTCCGCATCATAGGAAGACTGGCCAATCATGGCGCTGACCGGCATCACCGGCCGTTTGCTTACTACAACGGCGCCGCCCTTTTTCAGATAGGGCATCATCCGGACGGTCTCTCCCGGCTCAAAGCCGATGATAAGGTCCGCCTCCCCCTTCGCCACCAGGGGTGCGCCGGCGCCCTCTCCCAGCCGGAGATGGCTCATGACGCTTCCGCCCCGCTGCGCCATGCCGATGGTTTCCGCTGTCTTAATGGGAATATCCGCCGCCATGGCCGCCGATGCGATAAGGCGGGATGCCAGGATGGTTCCCTGGCCGCCTACGCCGCAGAGAATAATATTCTTATTCATGACTGCCTCCCTTCTGTCCGTCCATGAGGTCATTCTTCAGTCCGCCGGAGATGGCACCCACGGGGCAGAGCTGCTCGCAGAGGGTGCATCCCGTACAGAGGGAATCGTCAATCTTCGCTTTTCTTCCGTCCGCATCCAGAATCAGTCCGGGACATCCCAGCTCCCGGATGCACTTTCCGCAGGCAATGCACTTCTCCGGGTCCACATGGGAATGGCCGGAGGGCTTGGTTACTGCGATGCAGGGCGACCGGAAGATGATGGCTTTCACGCCCGGCTCCTCCGCCACCCGCTTTACGGTTTCCACGGAAGTCTTAAAGTCCAGGGGATCCACAGTCTCCACTACGCTTAAGCCGATGGCCCTGAGCACCTTCTCGATGCTGACCTTCTCCACCGCCTGTCCCATCACGGTTCTTCCCGTGCCGGGGTGCGGCTGGTGTCCGGTCATGGCCGTGGTGGAATTGTCCAGCACCACCAAGGTCATATCTGCCTGGTTGTAGAACGCATTGACCGTGCCGGTAATCCCGGAAGCAAAAAAGGTGGAATCCCCCACGAAGGCAAAGCACTTCGTATCCGGCTCGATGTGGCCCACGCCCTGGGCAATGCCGATGCCCGCGCCCATGCAGAGGCAGGTATCGCACATATCCAGCGGCGCCGCATTTCCCAGCGTATAGCAGCCGATATCGCCGCAGTAGATGGTTTTTTTGCCCTTCATGGCCGCCTTCACGGCGTAGAAGGATGCCCGGTGGGGACATCCGGCACAGAGAACCGGCGGGCGCACCGGCAGCGCCGGCGGCTCCGGAAGCTTCTCTCCTTCGGCCGCTGCTCCGGGGGCATGTCCCAGGAAAGCAGTCAGGGCCGCGTCTACGATCTCCATGGAATTCTCTCCGGAGGGCGGAATATCTCCCGTGCGCTTGCCGAGGATTTTTACAGACAGGCCGTATTTGCCGCAGATATAGGTGAGAGCCCGCTCGATGACCGGGTCAAGCTCTTCGATGCAGAGAACCTCATCCAGACCCTCAAGGAACTCCACCGCCAGTTTTTCCGGGAAGGGAAATGGGGTTGCTACCCGGAGAATCCGCGCATCTCTTCCCCGCAGGGAATCCGCTGTGTACATGAAATTGATGCCGTGGGTGGCAATGCCCTTTCGGATGCTGCCGCTCTCTGGCAGAATCCGGTTTCTCGGATATGCCGAGAGCGTCTCCTTCAGCTCCTCATTCCGCTTCTCAATCATCGCGTGATTCTTCACGGAAAGCCGCGGGAAGATAACCCAGCGGGAAGGATCCTTGATGAAGCCTTCCGGCGTATTCTGACAATACTCCTCCGGATCCTTCACATCGATGGCCTCATAGCCGTGGTCGATGCGGGTGGTGGCCCGGAAAAACACCGGTGTGTGATATTGCTCGGAAAAATCGAAGGCCTCCTGGATCATCTCGTAGGCCTCGCTTACGGAACATGGATCAAAGACCGGCACCTTGGAGAACATGCCGAAGGTACGGGTATCCTGCTCGGTCTGAGAGGAAATGGGGCCGGGGTCATCCGCCACCAGCACCACCATGCCGCCCTTAACGCCGATGTATTCCAGGCTCATCAGTGGGTCCGAAGCCACATTCAGGCCGACCTGCTTCATGGTCACCAGAGCTCTGGCACCGGTGTAGGCCGCGCCTGCCGCCACTTCCATACCGGCCTTCTCATTAATAGACCACTCCACATAGACATTGCCGGGATTGCGCTTTGCAATCGTCTCCAGCACCTCTGTGGAGGGCGTTCCCGGATAGCCGGAAACCAGATTGACCCCGGCGGCCAGTGCGCCGAGGGCGATGGCTTCATTGCCCATCAGAAATTCTTTATGCATGATGTACCTCTGTCGTATAAGATTGAGAAACTTGCCGGCATCCGCCAATTCGGATTGCTTCGCAATCCTCATTGTCTCCGGCCGGAGGCGCTTCTTTATGATGGCTCGCTCCGCGAGCCTTTGATCCGCTCAAAGCCGCGGGGCTCTCGCCCCTGCGGGGCGAGCAGGCGCGCCTTGGCCGTCCCGGAGAATCCCTGAGAAATTGTCTGGTGAACGAGTTCTCCATCCAATTTCTCGGGAATCCTCCGGGATGCCGGTTATGTACACTTTATCGCAAAAAAGCGCTGAATTCAAGTGCTTCTTTGCGCTCTGCACAGTGCCTGCAGACACTCGTACACCTTTCATAGAACACTTCAATATTATTTTGAAAATCGTGCAATATTCTATACCTTCACTCTGCGGGGGCGTGATACAATAAATCTGGCAAAACCAAAACCAAAACAGGGAATATAGATTATAAGGAGGATAATGCCATGATTACTGTCAATGCAATGGGAGATGCCTGCCCGATCCCGGTGGTAAAGACAAAGAAGGCCATCGATGCCCTCGGCGGAAAGGCAGAAGAGATCGAGACCCTGGTGGACAATGAGACTGCCGTCCAGAATCTGACGAAGCTTGCCGGAAGCAATAACTTCCCGGTGCAGTCGGAAAAGCTGGGTGAGGGACAGTACCGGGTTCTCATTCATGTTCCGGAGGGTGCAGCGGCCGGTTCCGCCGATGAGGAAGCACCTGCCTGCATCCCGGATGCAAGGGGCGGTTCTGTGGTCGTTATCTCCTCTTCCACCATGGGCAATGGCAGTGACGAACTGGGAGCTTCCCTGATGAAGGCTTTCATCTATGCACTCTCCCAGCAGGACGCCCTGCCGAAGGCTATCCTCTTCTACAACGGCGGCGTAAAGCTCACCACCGGAGATTCCGCTTCCATCGAAGACCTGAAGTCCATGGAAGCCCAGGGCGTGGAGATTCTCTCCTGCGGAACCTGCCTGAATTTCTTCGGTCTCACCGATGACCTCAAGGTCGGCGGCGTCACCAACATGTACGATATCGTGGAAAAACAGAATAAAGCGGTCCGGATTATCCGGCCGTAAAACACAGAAAGGACCTGCCGCATACTGCTGCGGCAGGTCCTCTTTTTATGCAATCTTATTGTTCAGATGTTTCATTCTCCATCTGCTTTACTCAAAGATTGTCTGCCCGTTCACTTCCGTGGTGAGGGCGCGAAGTCCCTTCATAACCAGCTTTCTGCGAAGGGCCTTCTCCTCATCGGCCGGCAGTGCCGGATTGCCGAGCGGATGCGGGATCGCGATCGCCGGAACGATACGGTTTGCACCGACCGTCATGGATATCGGAGTTACTGTACAGATATGGACAACCGGAAGACCAGCTCTCTCAATCTCTTTTACCATCGTTGCACCGCAACGAGTACAGGTTCCTCACGTACTGGTTAGTATCACGCCGTCAACACCTGCGGATACTAACTTCTTTGCATATTCTGCGGCAAATGCCTTCGCGGATGCGACGGCGGTGCCGTTTCCTACGGTGGTGTAGAACAGATTGTGCAGCTTGCCGATGACGCCTTCCTTCTCCAGGTCACGCATCACATCCACCGGAAGCACCCGGTTGGGATTTGCGTTGGCATAGCTCGGATCATAACCGCCGTGGGCGGTCTCATAGGTCTCAGAGGTCAGAACCTCCACGCCGGTCAGATCATACTCGCCGTAGTGAGAGGCGCTGGAGCTCTCGATGTGGTCCGGGTTGCCCTTCGGCACGATACCGCCGGAGGTGACCAGTGCGATGGTTGCATGAGCCAGATCCTTGATGGCAGGATTCGGTGCCACACGGTCGAATACGGGCATCGGATACTCTGTGGTGTAGGGTTTTCCGGCCAGCTTCTTCAGAAGCATATCCACCGCGCGCTTCGAACCTCTCTCCTTCTCGAAGAAGTTTACGCGGACGCCGTTGGGCATGTAGCCTTCCTCACAGGAAGCGCCGATCTTCTCGCCCTTTCCGAGCTTTATGGCCAGGGGAGCCATAGTCTTCACTGCGGAGCGCATGCCGGCAGCGCTGTTCTTGGTCGCCACGATGTAAACTTCGTTCTTGAACATGTCAGCTCCCGGGTTCTCCTCGTACATGCCGGTGAGAACGGGAATGCCCAGTTCCTTCTTGACCGCTGCGGAGATGGTGCCGCAGGCTACGCCGTAGCGTCCTGCGTTGAAGGCCGGTCCTGCGATAAAGAGATCCGGTTTCTGCTCCTTCACCATGGCGATGATATCCGCCTGGGCCTTCTTCAGATTTTCATTGAAATAGGAATCGCCGCAGACCACTGTGGCGACAATCTCACCTGCTTCCGCAAAAGCCGGGTTTGCCAGGAAGGCCTGTCCCGGTCCGACTGCCTCGCCGATCCGAATCTCGGCAGGATAGTCAGCCTTTTCCTCGCCGCCGATCTGGGCGAAGAACTGGTTGATATAATGGACAACTCTCAGTTTTGCCATTCTCTCACTCCTTTCTTCCCATCTTCATCAGCGTGCGCTCAGGGTGCCGAAGCCCGTCTCATTGGTCGCGCCGGTGATGACCTGCAGCTCGACCTCCAGGCTTCCGTCCTCACGGAGCGTAGTAGCGCTGGCACCGGCAATCTTGTTGATGTAGGCCAGGGTTCCAATCACCTTATCCATCTTCGGCAGAATGACAACCTCATTCGCATTGCCTCCGGTGACTACCGCATCTGCCGCTGCATCCGCATCTGCGAGGGACTGGGACTTACCGTCCTGTCCGGCGTACTCATCCGTGATAATGACAGTCTTGACGCCCTCCGCCTCGATCTTCTTGCAGTTCATGATCAGGTCGGTATCCGGGTTGCCGAATCCCTCCTGGGACACGATAACACCGTCTAAATCAAGCATCCGGCAGAGCTTTGCGGTCCAGTCGGAGGAACGCTGCTTGTCCGCCAGGTATACGTTCTCGTTGGTAATAATCTGACACACGAAATTGATGGTTTTGCCGTGCTGTGCAAACAGGTCCTCCACAACAGGATTGTTCTGGTGCACATAGGTCGGGTTCTTGTCGCAGGCGGAAACGCAGTTTCCGGAGACGATAGCACCGTCCATAACCTCGGTGGGGCTTAAAATAGTCGGAAGAATCTGCTTGGCATCCACGCCGTACACATAGGTATCGTGCAAAAGGCCCTGGCTCTGAAGCATCTCCACATAGGCCACTCTCGGAAGATCCGGATATTTCTCGATGCCTTCCTTGATGCCGCAGGTCTCATAAACCTCACACTCGTCGGGGGTAAGATCCTTTGCCAGGCTGCCGATAAAGGATGCCACGCGGAAGCCCGCCAGACGGACTGCCTTCTCATAGTCGTGGGACTCAATCGGGTCCACCGGCTCGCATACCATAACAAAGTTCAGTGTCTTGGAAAATGGAGTATAATCCGCGCCGGGGCCGCTCATATCGATGACGCCCTCCTGGAAGCCGACGATGCGGCCGGCGGTGACCACCGCCATTCCCTTCAGTGCATAGGTCACTCCTTCTCCTACCGTATCCACCTTTGCCACAACACCGGGAAACTCTCCGCCGCGTCCGGAAACCTTCACCCGCGGCTCAATCACATCCTTGACGGGTGTGATGCGCACCGATTCACCCGGCTTTGCGATATCAAAGGATACCTCTTTCAGCTTCTCATCCTCGAGAACCAGCTTACGGACATCCTCTTCCGCTACATAAAGGACTCCGTCCCGGATCTCAGACGTGGATGCGAACTGAATGTCTTTGATAATAATCTTGCCCAGTTCTAATTTCACGCCCAGACCTCACTTTCTGTGAATGTTTGGTTAATCAGTTCATTGTGTCCGCCGATTCTGCCGCACTCTCGATGAGAGAGCAGTCAATCAGCTGAAAATCACGCAAGAGCCTGTCGTCATAGCTGTCCCTTCGGTCCCGGAACTTCCCGCAGGCCTCTCTGGCCCGGGCAAGAAGCATAAGCCCCCTCTCGTCCCGTTTTCCTGCTTTTTCAGCTATCATCAGGGATTTATAAGGCGTTTCCACCGGCTTGACGCTGCCTGACAGCGGATGAGACAGAAGCTCATGTCCTGCTGCCGCATATGCCTGGGCTTCCTCGAAAACCGATTCTACCGGAATCTCCCGGAAGTCCACTCTGTGATCCATTCCCAGCCGTTCTTTGACCAGCGGATTGTTGGTCAGTATGCGATATGCACCACGTCCCATGATGTCACCCCTTCCGCAGATGTCCGCTACCGGTCGAAAGCCCTCATTCAATCGCCCAAAAGAAAAAGGCGCCCGCGGAAAAAACACCGCATAGCGCCTTCTGTTTTCGGACATCCCCGAATTCAAAATATGGTCCGTTTTCCGGTCCTTTTGCCTGAAAGTTTCAGCCCTCATCGGCCTTGCCCCTTCGGCGGCTCCATATCGGAGCTCTCTCTCAGAAAACATCATCCCCGTGATATACTTCAGCCCTTATATTCCTTAAATTTCAGAACTGACTGATATCGCTCGATACGATGTGTTAATTGTAGACCATTTTCAGACCCATATCAATAGCACACCGGCTTATATAATATTTTTCAATAAATCAGCCGGTCCCCTGCATTATCTTCCCCCTGTCATTACAGCGCAAAGGTGCTCAGTACCGGGATAAAGGTAAGCATCATCAGAACAGCCAGCATGGCGAAGATCATGGGGATGATCTTCTTTGCGATATTGATGATGGGCACATCTGCGATGGCCGATGCGATAAAGAGGTTCGCGCCATAGGGCGGCGTCACGAAGCCGATGCAGAGATTGACCGTCATGACAATACCGAACTGAACCGTCGACATGCCGAAGTTCTGCACGATGGGCAGGAAAATCGGGGTCAGGATCAGCATGGAGGAAATATTGTCGATGAAGCATCCCACGATGAGCAGGAAAATGTTGATCATCAGGAACACCAGTACCTTGCTCTCGATGCCGGAAATACTCTTCGCGATAGTGGCCGGAATCTGGGACATGGTCAGGAATCTGGCAAATCCCATGGAGAAACCGACCAGGAACATGGTCTGGCCGTTGACCAGAACGGAATCGCGGAGAGCGGCGTAGATGGTCTCCCGGTTCAGTTCATGATACACAAAGGTACCGATGATGAGAGTATAGACGATACCCACGACGGCGGATTCCGTCGGTGTGAAGATACCGGCGTAGATACCGCCCAGGATGATAACCGGAACCATGAGGGCCAGCCAGGTCTCCTTCAGAGTGGCGATGAGCTTCTTTCCGCTGAATTTCTTGTTTTCCTTGTGGGCCATACCGTAGCCGTTCTTTTTTACTTCGATATAGTTCACAACCATCAAAGCAAGGCCGATGAGGATGCCCGGCAGAACGCCGGCCTTGAACATATCCGCGATGGAGGTATTGGCCACAACGCCGTAGATGACGAAGGGAATACTGGGCGGAATGATAACGCCGATGGTGCCGGCCGCCGCATTCAGCGCGGTGGCGTATCCCTTGTCATAGCCCTGCTTTTCCATCTCCGGGATGGTCATAGAGCCGATGGCGCTGACCGTAGCCGGGGAAGAACCGGAAAGAGCCGCAAAGAACATGCAGGCCACAACAGAAACCATGCCCAGCGCGCCCGTGATATGACCTACCAGGGCGTCAGCAAAATCCAGAATTTTCTGGGACAGTCCTCCGAACCGCATCAGATTTCCGGCAAGGATGAAAAAGGGTACCGCCAGAAGCGGGAAGGAATCCAGGCCGCTGAAGCAGGCTGTGGCGATGGTGGTTGCGCCAAGGCTTGTGGTGGTGAGCAGGGTGATCGCCGTCGCGGCACCCAGGGCTACCGCCATGGGCGATCCGTTCAGCATAATGATAAACAGGAGGGCAAATACGAGAACCGCTTTAAAAATCATGCTTCTGCCTCCTTTCCTTCACCGGCTTTTGCTGCAGCTGCTTTTTCTTCTTCTGCCTTCTTCAGCTTCTCATCGTTTAATCCGTACATGTAAATTCTCTGAAGGAACCGGAAAATCATCAGAGCCATGCTGAGCGGGATGGAAAACCAGGCAATCCACATGGGCATATGGCTTCCGGTGGCGATGGATTTACTCGTGTAAACCGTCATGGTGACTTTTGCGGAGGTGTAAAGCATAAATCCCATCAGTCCCAGGAACAGCACCACGGTCACAAGATCGCTTATTCTCTTTGCCGAGCCGGTCAGCTTGTTGTAGATAATGTCGATCTTGATATGCTTGTTTTCCTTTACGGCATAGGCCGCGCCGATCCAGACCAGCCAGATAAACATATAGCGGGCGATCTCTTCACTCCAGGCCAGAGGTGAGTGGAGCAGGTATCTCGTCACAACCTGGGCAAAGACGATGATGACATCCAGTGTAAGGAGAAGTACCAGCAGATACTCCTCAAAGTGGTCATTCAGTATTTTCAGCAATTTCATTCTGCATTCCCTTCTGCGGCCGGTTCCGGCTTGAAGAACCATACACCGCCATTCTCCGGTAACGAACATCGAGCGAATACGAATAGAATAAGGGCTGCTCACATCCGCGGGCAGCCCTCAAAAAGGAAACGATATTACTTGTTGTAGGCTGCTGCCTTGTCGATAAGCTCCTGGCCGTACTTCTCTGCTGCAGTCTTCCATACAGACTCGGACGCAGCATCCTGGAATGCCTTCTTCTCTTCGTCAGTGAGAACGGTTACCTGCACGCCTGCTTCTTCGATGTTGGTAAGAAGGCTGGAGTTCTGCTCGGTGATCATGTCTCTCTGAAGCCGGGTGGTGTTGTCCGCTGCCTCCTGGATGGCATCCTGATAGTCCTGCGGAAGGCCCTCATAGAAGTTCTTCGCGATCATGAGGCCGGTGCTGGTCCATACGTGCTCGGAAACGGTCATGTACTTCTGTACTTCGTAAAGGTTGTTGTTGAAAATCATAGCAGTGGGGTTCTCCTGGCCGTCTACCGTACCCTGCTGCAGTGCGGTATAGAGCTCGTTGAAGGCCATCGGGGTCGGCATTGCGCCCAGGTGAGAGAAATACTCCACGTGAAGGTCGTTGGTCATGGTTCGGATCTTCATGCCGGCAAGGTCAGCCGGTGTCTTGATTTCCTTCTTGGAATTGGTGATGTTTCTGAAACCGACATCGCACCAGCCCAGATTGACAATACCGAGGTTGTCATAGATCTTCTGGGACAGTTCTGCGCCGAAATCACCGGCCATGGCGTTGTGCACTGCATCTACGGATGTAAACAGATAGGGAAGACCGACTACGGCGAACTCCGGAATAAAGCCGCTGAGGATGGAGTCATTCAGATATGCCATCTCCAGATCGCCCATCTGCATGGAGTTTACATTCTCCGTAAGGGATCCGAGCATGGAGTTCGGATAAATCTCAACGGTGATATTGCCGCCGGAAGCCTCTTCCAGAGGAGCCTTAAAGCACTTCTCCAGCGCGATATGGGACGGATGAATCTCGGAAGCATCTTCGGAGATACGGATGGTGATCTTGTCAGTGGATGTAATGGCGGTCTTCAGGGTGTAATCCCCCTCTGCGCCTGCTTCTGCCGCTGCTTCTGTCTCTCCCTCCGCTGCCGCTTCCGTCTCTGCTGCTGCCGCTGCTGCGGTGGTCTCTGCTGCTGCGGCCGCCGCGGTGGTCTCTGCCGGCTGGCTGCCGCCGCATCCGACCAGGGCTGTCAGCATAGTTGCCGTCAGTGCAAGTGCTAAAACCTTTTTCATGTGTCTCCTCCTTTAATTTAGAAAAATTGCATAAAGTTACAAATATGCCGTTTTATTGTATTAAAGTCATTGTAATCATTTGCCGCAGGAACGAACACAACCAAACGGGGAGCAGAATACCAACCATATTTTAATCTTTTTGGTTGGTATTTCCGGACTCCTTTGGCTCTGTTCTTCTCCTGCCCATCAGGTATGATCAGACTGTAATAGCAGGCGCTCCCGCGGACTGCGCAGCTGCGCTGTCCAGAAAGGAATCTTCTATGGCACAGGCCTTTATCAACGGAGTCTTCTATACCATGACGGCGGAGGGCGCATCGGTATCCGCCGTAGTTGTGGAGCATGGCCGTTTTCTCTACTGCGGCGATGATGAAACCGCCATCCGGATGGTAAAAGACGGAGAAAAAGCAGGATTATTCACCTCTGCCTCTGTGACAGACCTTAAGGGCAGGTGCGTCCTGCCCGGCTTCATCGATGATCACCAGCATGTCCAGACCTACGCCCGGAGCCTGCGGAAGGCCGATCTTTCCGGATGCACATCCATCGGCGAAGTACAGGAATGCCTCCGCAGACAGGCAGAAAAGCTCCCGAAGGGGAAGCTCCTTCTCGGCACCGGCTTTGATCACACCGCCTTTTCCGAAAAACGCCTTCCCACAAGGCAGGACCTGGATGCGGTCTGTCCCGACCGCCCGGCCATCATCACCCGCTACTGCCTGCATATCCATGTGGCAAATTCTCTCGCCCTCTCCCCGGAATATCTGGCGGCCGCAGGCATTGACCAGAAAGATCTGGAAACCGGTCCTGACGGAATGCCCACCGGCCTTCTCCTGGAACGGGAGGCCGCTGCCCTGACCGATGCCATCACCGGCGGAGATGATCTGACCCATGAAGAGCTTCTGGATGCGGTCGAGGAAACTCTCCGGGAGGCCAATTCCTTCGGCATCACCGGCGTTCACCCTATCCAGGGAAAGCTGTGCTCTCTCTTTGAGCAGACCTCTCTTTACCAGGAGCTGCGGGATGCCGGCCGGCTTACGGCCCGGATTTATATGGGAGATGACGAGTTCCCGGGCTGCAGCATCCGCACCGGGCTCGGGGATTCCATGGTGAAATACGGCTTCTATAAGATCTACACCGACGGGTCCCTCGGCGGCCGCACTGCCCTGATGAGCGAACCCTACAGCGACGACCCGGCAAATACCGGCACCTGTCACTATACCCAGGAAGAACTGGATAATATGGTCGGGGAAGCCTATGCGCGGCATCTCCAGACAGCGGTTCACGCCATCGGCGATAAGGCCGTGGAGATGACGCTTCTTGCTCTGAAAAAGGCCCATGACCGGGACCCCCGCCCCTGGGAGGATGTCCGGTTCCGGCTCACCCACTGCTCTCTCATCAATGAACGCATTATCGGACTTCTGCGGGACATGAAGCTTATCATCGACATGCAGCCGGGCTATGTCTCCACCAACATTCACTGGAGCGACGACCGGGTGGGAAAGAGAGCCCCTTATCTCTTTGCCTGGAGAACACTCCTTGACCTGGGCCAGCTTCTCTGCGGTTCTTCGGATCTTCCCTGCGAGAGCATGAATCCCCTGGTCGGCGTTTACGCCATCTCCACCCGCAGCGGCTATGACGGGTATCTTCCGGAAGGGTGGCAGCCCCGGGAAAAGCTCTCCCGCTTTGAGGGCATTTCCCTCTACACAAAAAATGCCGCTTTCGCTTCCTTCGAGGAACAGGAGAAAGGAACCATCGAAGTCGGAAAGCTGGCAGACTTTGCGGTATTTGACCGGGACATCTTTCAGGTGCCCGCAGAAGAACTGCTCAAGGCAAAGGTGCTTAACACCTATCTTGGAGGAAAAGAGGTGTATTCAAAATGAACATACAGGACAGATTTCTCTCACTGGACGGAAAGGTTGCCGTCATCACCGGCGCAGGCTCCGGCATAGGCCTGGCGGTTTCTGAGCTTTATGCCGCCTACGGCGCCTCCGTCGCCATGCTGGATGTAAACGATGCCTGCGAAAACGAGGCTTCGCGCCTCCGGGACGAAGGAAAGAATGCCCGGTACTACCGGTGTGATGTGTGCAGCGAGAAAGAAGTGCGTGCCGTGACAGAGGAGATCCTCCGGGATTTCGGTCATATCGATGTTCTGGTCAATAACGCCGGCATCATCATCCGCAAGACCATCCTGGATACCACGGAGGAAGAATGGGACCAGTGCATCGACATCGGCATGAAGGGAACCTTCCTCATGTCCAAGCATATCGTGCCCCACATGATAAACCAGGGCGGCGGCGTCATCGTCAATACCGCCTCCGGCGCAGCCATCAAGGGCGTTCCCGACGCGGCTCCCTACAACGCCGTCAAGGGCGGCGTGGCGGCCCTGACCCGCGGCATGGCCGTCGACTTCGGCAAATACAACATCCGCGTCAACTGTGTCTGCCCCGGCGATATCCTGACCCCCATGCTCATCAGCGAGGGCCTGCAGACCGGAAAAATCGCCACCGGAAACCCGCAGACGCCCGAAGAGCAGGCTGCCTTCGACGCCTTCATCGACTCCTGCGGAAGCTACCGTCCCCTCCGGAGAATCGCCACCGCCGAAGAAATCGCCTACACCTTCCTCTTCCTGGCCACCGATATGAGCCGGTACGCCACGGGGGCGAGTTTTGTGGTGGATGGCGGACGATGCAGCTAAAGTGCCCGCACGATCTCCGACAGGCGCATCAGACCCCGCTTAAGCTCCTCTTCGGAAAGATAACCGTAGGAAAGGCGGAGGTAGTTGTCGTACTTTGTGCCGAACATGATGCCCGGGGTGATGAGGAGCCCTTCTTTCAGGGCTTTCCGGAATACCTGCCGGGAGGATACTTTTCCTTTCAGGCGGACCCATACCATGAAGCCGCCGGCGGGGATGTTCCATTCTGCCAGGTCCCGGAAGTATTCGTCCAGGTAACGGAAAAATACATCGCGGAAATAGCGGAGTTTTCTCCGGATATCCACCATGGTTTTCTCGTAGAGTCCGCTGCCGAACAGGTTTGCCGCCAGCTGCTGTGACAGGGTGCTGGCACCGTAGTCCATCTGCATCTTCACATCCGAAAGACGCTGCACCACCGCCTCCGGTCCCACAACCCAGCCGATGCGGAGTCCCGGCGACATGCATTTGGACATGCTGCCCACATAGATGACATTGCCCTGCCGGTCCAGGGACTTGAGCGGTCTTCCCGGCGGCTGATCCAGCCACAGGTCATGGAAGACGTCGTCTTCGATGATGGGAACCCGGTGGTTTTTGCTGTAGGTGATGAGGTCCCCCCGCCGCTCGTCCGACATGACCAGTCCCGTGGGGTTCTGAAAATTCGGAATGACATAAAAGATGGAGTTCTGCTCTTCCCGGACCATCCAGGGAAGGATTCCCTCCCGGTCCATGGGAAGCTCCCGGATTCTGGCGCCTGCCGACTGGAATACATTGATGGTGCTGATATAAGAAGGGGAATCGGTATAGAGGATCATGTCCTGCCTGCAGATGCCGGAGGCAATCAGCTGCAGTCCCTGCAGGGCGCCGGAGACGATAAGAACATTTTCCGGGGCGGCATCGATCCCGCTTTCCCGGAGTTTCTCACACAGAAGTCCCCTAAGCTCCGGGCTCCCCAGCGGATTGGAATACTGAATGTACAGCTTCTGCCGGGACATGGCGAGCAGGGCCTTCTGAATCTGCTCGGTCGGCAGAATTTCCCCGGACATTTCCCCGGTGCCGAGACGCAGGAAGGAGCTGTCAAATTCACAGCGGTTGATCAGCTGCACAATCTCCTGGTTGGACCGAAAATGGCCGGAATCGATGAGCGACCGCCAGTCGGGAATGTCCGAGGCTGCCATGACGTTCCATGCATCTACGGAAACCCGGGTGCCGCCGCGGTAGTCTGTCTGCAGAAGTCCCAGGGAATAGAGAACGCTCATGGCTTCCACGATGGTACTGCGGTTGACGCCGAAATCCTGGGCCAGCTGTCTCTGGGACGGCAGGATCTGCCCGTTGGTCCAGGCGCCGCTCCGAATCCGCTCGCCGAAGTAATCGGCGATCTGCGTATAGAGCGGTATCCGGCTGGTCTTATCCGGCTTCCACTCGATAATAATCCGTTTTCCTTTCTTCTCGTTTTTCATCCTCTGCTCCGATTCCTGGTGCCTCGCTGTATGTCATCCCGATATCACGGGGACGCTTCTTTCCGGATCCCCTTATGACACTTTTATACACGGAAGCCGGAGGAAACGGCCCGAAAAAACCATTTTTCCCGCACACCTGTCCCCCGGCATGGTATTTTAGTCCCTGTCCTCTGTCAGACAGGGTATAGTTTTATTCTATCTGTGAAAGATCTCTATTCCGCCAAGATATGTCGCCTGCACGCCGATATCTTTGATCTTCTGCGGCTCCGTATGGAAGGGATCCCGGTCCATGATGACAAAGTCTGCCAGTTTTCCGGCTTCGATGCTTCCTCTCTCCTTCTCCTCAAATGCAGCATAGGCAGGATTCCAGGTGTACATCCGGAGCGCCTCATATACCGTAATCTTATTCTCCGGGAACCATCCGCCCTCGGGGTAGAAATCCAGGCCCTGGCGGGTCACTGCCGCAAATACCCCGTACATGGGGTTGAAGGTCTCGCAGGGAGAATCGGAGCTGGCGGTGAGGAGAATTCCTCTGTCGATGAGTTTTCTCCAGCACCAGAGATATTCGGATCTCTCATGGCCGAAGCGGTCCTCGCACCAGTGGATATCGGTTGCCAGGAACATGGGCTGCACGTCCAGCGCCATGGGCAGTTTCTCTATGCGGTCCAGCAGATCTTTCCGGAGCAGCGAGCCGTGAATCATGCGGAAGGTCCGCTTTCCTTCGGTCCTCTTTCCTTCCACGCACTTCTCGCAGGCCGTAATAAACATCTCTGCGCCCATATCGCCGATGCAGTGGGCTCCCACCTGGATTCCCAGGTCATAGGCCCGCTTTACTTTTTCGTTCAGGATTTCCTGATCCTCATAATTGGGGATGCCGCAGGTATCGGGCTTATCCGCATAAGGCGCGGAAAGATAAGCGGTGCGGCCGCCCATGTTGCCGTCCATAAACAGCTTGTAGAAGCCGTACTTCAGCATGTTATCCCCGAGCCCGGTCCGGATGCCGCAGCCGGGAAGAGAATCCACGCCCAGGAACACTCTGCAGGTCAGGCGCCCGTCATCGTGAAGTCCCTGGTAGGCCTCCATGTACTCCGGCAGGTCATAGTCCACCGCGCATACCGGATGAACGGCCGTCACGCCCACGGCGGCCAGATCCTCCATGGCGCCTGCGAGCGCATCCATTTTCCCGGAAAGGTCCGCCAGCTTGTCCGGTACCAGGGCCAGCACATCGGAGGCTGCCTTATCCCGGAGCACGCCGTTGGGTTCCCCGTTTTCGGCAAATTCCACCGTACCCTCCACGTCCGCTGCAAAGCCCGGTCCCACGCCGCCGGCCTGAAGCGCCAGGGAGTTGGCACAGCTGATGTGCAGACAGTATCTGGTGATGATCAGCGGATTGTCCGGGCAGACGCTGTCCAGCTCCCACCGGTTGGGCAGGATATGGCCGTCGGAAAAGACCTCATGGTCGAAGCCGGCGCCGACAATCCACTCTCCCTTCGGGGTTTCCTGCACCTTTGCCTGAATCCGCTCCAGCAGCTCCTTCTTCGAGCCGCAGCCCTTGAGGTTCAGCTTCAGCCGGTTTCTGGCGTAGGCGTAGAGATGGAGGTGGGCATCGGTCATGCCCGGAAGAACGCAGGCTCCTCCGAGGTCCACCAGATCTCCGCCGGCCGTGCACGCTTCCACTTCCTCCCGGCTTCCGCAGTGAATGAATCTTCCGTTCTCCACCACAAAGCCGTCCAGGACCTCGTCTTCCTTCCGCATGGTATGTACCTTACCGTTGATATAACCGGTCCGCATTCCTGCCTCCTTTCCTTCTCTCCTGTCAGCAGGCCTTCTGCCTGCCCTATTCGGCCGCGCCGATATTACACACACCGGAATGATACAAAATAGCCGTATCCGCAGACCACGTTGTAGTATCCCGAAAGCTTTTCCCGCACATCCGCATCCGCCAGATCGGCGTGAAATACGCCGTCCCCGATGGAGAGGAGCTTTGACAGCGGGGAGATGATCGTAATCTTCTCCCGGCCGGCATGCCGGAGCACCCGGCTGCTGAACTGATGGTTGCCCCGCCCGAAGATAAATCCCTGGCCGCCGATGGGGGTGACAATCACGTGAAGTTTTCCCGTGAGCCCATAGGAAAACAGTTCCTCCTCCGTCACATCACTGGCGATAAGCTTCCCGTCCTTTATCACGTCCACACCGAGAAGCTCTCCGGAAATGTCCAGAGCGCGAAGGACCGCTTTTGCGCCGCTTCCGGCTCCGACCGCGTAGTACTCCCCCGCCTTCATGTGCTCGCAGATGTATTCCGCAGCTCCGGCAAGGTCCAGCTGCTCCGAGGTGAAGCCGCTCTGCTTCATGTTCTGCAGGCCGCCCGATACCGCCGGCGTCCGCATCTGCCCGTAAATCCGGGCGTGCACCTTTCCGGTGCGGTAGGCGTCCTCATCCAGATCCACCACTTCCCTGAGAACCGTGCGGAAACTTCCCTGCTCCGTCAGTGTGCGCAGGATATCGCCGGCCGCCTCCGGGCTAAGGGCAAATACTGCCGACTGGATCTTTACACCGGCGGGGATTCCCAGCACCGGCACACGCTCTCCCACTGCCTCAAAGATGTTCCTTGCTGTCCCGTCGCCTCCAGCAAAGACCAGGATGTCCGGTCTTTTTTCTGCAATCCGGGCAGCTGCCCGGCGGGTATCCTCCGGGCCTGTCCTTTCAGGCGTTTTATAGACCGCCTTACAGGTCAGTCCCAGCGCCTTTATCTCCTGTTCCCCCATGACGCCGCTGCAGGTCAGAATCTCATAATCTCCGGCCGCGCCGCACAGGCTCCGCAGGGCGCGCTTCGCCTTATCCGGCGCTTCCGGAACCGCGCCCAGGGCGATGGCCTCTTCGAGGACCGACTGCCCGTCGGTCCCCTTGAGTGCCACCTTTCCCCCCATGCCGGCGATGGGGTTCACAATCACTCCTATTATCAGTGACATCAGCCTTCTCCGTGCTGCTTCACATACGCTCTCCAGGTCACCGCCAGCTCATCCACGCTGTCGATATGATCCTTCTTCAGCCGGTGAATCGGGCCGTTGTGGGGTGCGCCGTTGAAGATTTCCGGCTCCTCATAGGCCTCACGGCTGATCTCCTTCAGGGCCTCCACGTACTCATCGATGTCATCCTTGGAGTAGGATTCGGTGGGTTCGGGGGTAAATGGCTCCGGCACAATCTCCGGATGGTGGCTGGCAAAAAATCTCTGGAAGCCGAAGTCCAGAAGCCTCCGGTTCACCAGCTCGCCACCGATGCCCGTATCCTTCTTCAGGTTTTCGAAGCTGTAACGCACCTGCTCCAGACGGTTCGGCGCTTCCTCCGCCCAGGACATGGAGATGCCCTTCACCTCGGTGAGAAGCCGCTTCATCATGTAATTGTTGTTGAGGATTGCGGTCTCCGCCACGGTCTTTAAGCCCTCATCGCCCAGGGTCAGAACCCAGGCGTAGGCGCGGAGCACAGCTGCCAAAGCGCCGTGGTACTGGCGGATCTTGCCGATGGCTTCGGCTCCCTCATAATCGGTATAATACTTTTTGCCGTCAAACCGCACCCGCGGTCTCGGCAGGTATTTCTCCAGCTCCGCCGTCACGCACTGGGCCGCGCAGCCCGGTCCCATGCCGCCGTGGGGTGAAGAAAATGCCTTGTGCAGATTGAAGTGGCAGAGGTCTGCGCCCAGCTCTCTCGCCCGGGAGATGCCGAAGAGACCGTTGTAGTCTGCCATGTCGCAGACGCAGAGTCCGCCGGCCTCGTGAACGATATCCACGAAATCATGGATGATGGGGTTGAATACGCCCGTATCCTCCGGGTTGGTGATGAAGATGCCCGCGGTCTTTTCGGAGACAACCGCTTTCAGGTTCTCCACGCTGGGATATCCGTTGGCGTTCGGCATGAGGGTAATAACCTCAAAGCCCTTGGTGGCCGGTGCCGCCGCATCGATGGGGTGGGACAGAATCGTGGTGATGATCTGGGTTCTCTTGTTCTCCTCGCCCCGATCCTTCCAGTATTTCTTCAGCACCGAAGCGTTGGCGTAGATTCCCTGTCCGCCGCCGCCGGCCTGGAAGGAGACGGCATCCATGCCGGAGATCTTGCACATGATCTGCTCGAAATCATAGATGATCTTCAGCATTCCCTGTACGGTGTCATCGTCCTGGCAGGGATGGATATCGCCGAATTTCTGGCTCTTAATGAACTGCTCGTTGATCTTCGGGCTGTATTTCATGGTGCAGGTGCCGAGACCGATATCCACATTGATATCCTGTCCGATGGTCTCCTGGGAGAGACGCAGATAGTGCCTAAGCACCTGGGGCTGCGCCATCTCGGGAAGATGAGGCGCCTCTTCTCTCCGGAGGGCCTTCGGCACAAGCTCTTCTGCCGCTCCGAAATTCTTCTTTACTTCTTCCGGGATCTTCGGAACATTCATTGCCCGGCATCCGGGAACACTCTGTTTATAGATAATGGGCTCATCCCACTGCGCTTCATGGAAATTTCTGAGTTTTTTCATTACCGTGCCACCTCCTGCAGAATCTCTGTGAGGGCTTTTGCGAGACCGTCAATCTCTGCAAGCTCCGTCTTCTCCGTCACGGCCACAAGCATCCGCTCTCCCTCTTCCGGCATCACCGTCTTCAGGTTAAAGCCGCCGAGAATCTTCTTATCCAGCAGCACCCGGTTCACCTCTTCCACCGTCTTTCCGGTGCCGGAGAAATCCACCACGAACTCCAGGAAGCTCTGGCTCTCCCGGTAAGGGAATGTAAGGCCGGGGACATTTCCCAGCGCCTTCTGGGCGTAATTTACCTTATACAAGATGTTTTCGCCCAGGTCCTTCATGCCCTGGGGTCCCATCACCGCCAGGTAGACGCAGGCGGTCACGGCCCAGAGGCCGACGCAGGTGCCCAGGTACTCCACGCCCTTTTCTCTCTGGTAATAGCTGGTACGCTCCGGCAGCGCCCGGCCGAAGCCGAACTGTCCGTCCGGATTGAAGAAAATCTGATGGAGATGTCCCGGGTAGTTCATGACAAAGCGCTCTTCCTGCGGGAACGCCAGGTAGCCGCCCTGGCCTCCGCCGAAGTTCATGTGAATGCCCAGGGGCTGGATGTCGCCGCAGACCATGTCCGCGCCGTAATCCGCCGGTGCCGCCGCCACGCCGAGAGATGCGGGATCGGCATAGACGATGAAGAGGGCCCCTGCTCTGTGGGCAATATCTCCGATCTCCTTCGCCTTCTCCTCAAAGAAGCCCAGAAAGGCCGGATTAGCGATCCATACGGAGGCCACCTCTTCGGTGCATTTCTTTTCCAGATCGGAAAGGTCCATCTGTCCGTTTACGAGGCTTTTTACCTTCTCAAAGGTCATGCCCTCGCAGTAGTTTTCAAACTGGGACAGCAGATTCGGATTCATGTTTTCCGGCACCAGCACCTTATTTCTGCCGCCGGTAATTCTCCGGGACATGGTGATGGCATTGCTGGCCGCCTGGCCGCCGTCGTAGGTGGGGAAGCCCACCACGTCCATATGTACCAGCTCGCCCATCATGCTGCTGAACTCAAAGAACACCTGCTGTTTTCCGTGATCGGCATAGGTATCGCCGCTGTAGGCGGTCAGGAACTCGGAGCGCTGGTTGATCTCGTCGCAGAGTGCCGGCACGATGTGGTCGTAGCAGCCGGCGCCGAGGAAACAGCTGTATTCGTTGCTGGTGATGTTTTTGTCGAGAATTCCGCCGATGTAGCGCTTCAGCTCATACTCGGACTCCAGGGGCTCCGGCAGGTTCATGGGCTCCTTCAGACGCAGCTTCTCCGGGATAAAGGAGTAGATCTCCTCCACCGAGGATGCTCCGATGAAATCCAGCATTTCCTTCTTCACCGCCGGATTGCTGTTGGGAATATAGGGATATACTTTGTCTGACACGTCAAACCTCCTGTCTTATGCGTGAAGAATATCAAAGGTTTCCGGAAGGGTGCTTCCGCCGTCGATGACCACCGGAATGCCGGTGATGTACTTCGAATCGTCGGAGGCGAGAAAGGCCACCAGGTCGCCGATCTCCTCGATGGTGCAGAGTCTTCGCATGGGAATGAAGGCTGCCATATCCCGGAGTGCGGACTCCGGATCCTCCGGTCTGGAATCGGCGGCAACCTGCTCCACCTTCGGGGTGCGGACCCAGCCGGGCAGCACCGCATTGACGGTGATTCCGTGCTCTGCCGCCTCATAGGCCAGCGCCTTGGTAAAGCCGAGAACCGCGCTCTTGGTGATGGCGTAGGTGGTCTGTCCCTCATCTACCACGTGCACGCCGGTCACGGAGGAGGTGTTAATGATCCTTCCGTATCCTGCCTTGAGCATATAGGGGTACACGGCCCGGGTTACGTTCCACACGCCCAGGATATTGACGCCGATGATGAAATCCCGGGTTGCCGTATCCATGTTCTCAAAACGGACTCTTCGGTTTACGCCCGCATTGTTGTGCAGGATATCGATCTTTCCGTATTTTGCGATAATCTCATCCGCCATCTTCTGGCAGTCCTCCAGCTTGCTCACATCCAGCTTGTAAGCCTCCGCCCTGCCGCCTTCCTTCACAATCTCCTCCGCGGACTGATACACGCTGTCCGCGAAATCCGCCAGGATAACGGTTGCGCCGTGCTTTGCCAGAACCTTCGCGCAGCCCAGGCCGATGCCCTGTGCCGAGCCTGTCACTACTGCAATCTTCCCATCCAGCTTTCCCATATTTCTGCTCCTTTGCCTGTATTCCGGAACTCTCTTCCCGGTCCCGTGCTCCGCCTGCTCGCAGAGCGACGTTCTGCAGTTACTGCTGGTATCATTATGGATGAATTTGCCCCCGGTTACACCAACCATAACGGTGCCGCCAAACCAACCAATCAGGGCCGGTACCTGTGCGCATCCCTCTAGAGATAGAAAAAGACTGCCGCATTCCTGTGCGGCAGCCTCGTCCTTCTATAAGCTTTATTCGTTTTTTCCGTTCTTTCTCTCATCCTGAAACAGCGCCTCTTTCCGGCGGAGCATCTCTTCCAGATTCTTCATATAGGTGTTGACGTCCTTGGGATTCTCCGCCCGCTCCATGCGGTTTTCCTCCGGATGGTAAAACTTGGTGGTGGTCCCTGCGCCGCAGGCCATGATGGTCTGCTGCTCCTCCATGATGAGGACATTGTAGAGGCACTCCTTGCCGGGAAGGGCGTAGCCTACGTTCTCAAAGTTTCCCGCCATGTTTTTCTGCCGGTAGAGATAATAGGGAAGAAGCCCCATCTCCCGGCAGCAGCGGGCCGTCAGGTCGATCATATCCTGGGTGTTTATGATCTGGTAGTCCCGGTAGTTTTCCTTCTGAATATTCAGTCTGGCCGCCCGTTTTATGGCCAGGGAATGTACGGTCACGCTCTCGGGTCTAAGCTCTCTTATAACCTCCATGGTGTGAGCCACATCCTCCGGCGTTTCCCCCGGAAGGCCCACAATCAAATCCATGTTGATATTGTCAAATCCCATCTCC
>Ga0256407_10001948_pt1 | contig 41130 bp, 29 predicted proteins | sample RumenRJG_04DNA_FD_193489 | JGI IMG/M metagenome (GOLD analysis project Ga0256407, IMG submission 193489) | Bovine rumen microbial communities from Lethbridge, Alberta, Canada - RJG_04 | ecosystem: Host-associated > Mammals > Digestive system > Stomach > Rumen | place: Canada: Alberta... | reverse complement strand
TATTCAGGTATTTTCTTCTTTCTGTGTGGACAGAAAGAAGAAACAAGAAAGAACCGCGAACACGCTCCGCCGTCGAACAAATGGGCTTTCCGGTGTCTGGCTGCGGAACTCGCGGCTTCGCCGCTCACACAGTCCTCGCCCGAGACGACACTGAAAAGCCTCATTTGTTACCGACGGCTCCCGCTATTGTTCGCCCAGCTAACACCCCGCCACTTGTCGTGGCAGACTTGCGAATCGGTTTTGATAATGGTCTCTTCTTCTTTTCGGATAGGTTTGAACTAGCGACACTTGAATTATTTATTTACGCCCTGTGCCTTTTATGCCTTGATAAATGAGGTCGGCACCCACGATAATAAGTATGATTGGCGCACTATAGACGGCCCACGGCTCGTCTGAAATTCTCTCAAGCCAACTGATATGAAGGAAGCCCCAGAGGGTGAGCAACTTCAACAGGCTTGCCACTACGAAAATGATTCCGATAATCAATTGAATGTACTTCATAATCCTTACTTTTTAGGTGGGTTCTATTAATTATGTCGAGGCGATTTTCGATTTTTAGTCGAGGGCAAAGTGTAAGTTGAAGAGGGAGTGTAGCGGGCTACACGACCAATGAGACTTGACACTTTGCACCGAATAAAAGCGAAAAGCGACCGAAATATAACGAATGGAAATGCCACCTCATAATAACCAGAATTAATAGAACACACCTTTATTTAGTTCTCAAATTCTTTCAGTTCTTCCAGTCCGCGCTCTATCTCGGCCATTTGCTGGGCATGGCGGCGACGCTGCCAGAGGCCAATGGCAAAAGCCAAGGCGAAGGTAAGCAGTGTGAGGCCTACAACCAACCAGATTCTCGTTCCAAGCACATATCCGGCAGCATTGTTGAACCCTAACTCAGAGATGTAAAAAGCAACCATAGCGAAGGCGACAAGTGCGATGCTCCATGATGTCTCGTTGTGACAGATCTTCTTGTAACGCAGCACGATGCCACTGAGTTCGTTGGCCTTCTTTGCACCCAAGTCGATCTTCGACAACAGGCAGAGTTTCCATGCCACGATGCCCAAGCCTATCAGCATAGCCCCCTCTACTATCACGAACGAGGCGGTGGTGATGGGCGTGTTCATATAGACATAGGGGAATACAACGGCCATCATCAGGAGAGTAACCACGAAGGAGTAGATATTATGTCCCACAACGCCATCGAAGACCGTCTTGGTCTTCTGCGTGACCATCTCCTTTACCATACGCATATTCACTATTTCTGTTTCTGCCAGACGCTTGTCGAATGCGTTCCAACTGGCTTTCAATTCATCAAGTTCCATATTCCAAAACCATTAACTGTTTGACATTTTCTTTAATTTCTCTTTTGTACGGAAGAGTTTCACGGCGACATTGGCTTTTGAGATGCCGAGGATGTCGGCCATTTCCTCATAACTTCGCTCCTCGAGCCACAAGAGAATCAGTGCGCGCTCCAATTTCCCCAGTTGGTTGATGAGACGGTAGAGTTCCTGCAGTTGTCCGGTCTTGCTTTCCTCCTCTTCCATCAGGCCAGCCACATTGGCTGTCATGGGTATGGTCTGCGGACGAGCATTGGAGCGACGCAGGAAAGTGATGCAAGTGTTCATGGCGATACGATATACCCATGTGTTGAGCGTGCTGTCTCCCCGATAGCGGGGATAACTCTTCCATAGGTTCAGCACCGTCTCCTGAAACAGGTCGTTCAGGTCGTCCTGTCCATTGGCATACATGTAGCACACCTTATAGATGGCACGCTTCTGCGCCTCGACCATATTCAGGAATTCTTGCTCTAATGCTTTCGTTTCCATTGTTTGTCTCTTTCGTTACATCCTATTAGTCGCAGAGAAGGTAATAAAATTACAGGAAAAGAATATTTTTTTCACACCAACGTCAGGCACCAGATGATACCTGACGTTATTCATGACGTGAATGTTAGCATATTGTCACATCCTGGCTTTCTGTTTTTCACCAGCCCCAGAGCCGCGATATTTCGAGCGTGCCTCGTTGAACTTCCATGTCACATCGAGCGAGAAAGTGCGACGGGCAGGGTTGTGCACGGAGAGGTCACGATAACCGAAGAGGATGGCATCGGTCTTGTTGGAATTGAAGAGGTCCACGCAGCGCAGATCAAAGGTCAGCGAACCGAGACGGCGCAAGTCGAAGTCTTTTTGCAGTCCAAGAATCGTGACAACACGCGGGTTGGTTATACGGAAGTTATTGTATTCTCCCTTCGTGGCCCACTCCAAGTCAGCACTCAGGCGGAAATCGTGAGGCAGCAGGAACGTGTTCCGCCAGGAACCATTGAACCAAGGCTGACTGAGCGTGATCACCTCGCCTGTGGCGGTTGGCGATTTGTAATTCTGGAACATGGCGACGAGCGCCCAGGTAGGATGCCAACAGCCGATGGTGGGCCGTGCGGAGGCAATGACTGTAAAGCGGTCGTAATCCTCCTGACTGTTGATGGGGCGCACGAGGCTCACGAGCGGGTCGGCTGACCCAGGATATGGTTCCGTGGACATCGTAACAGCATCCTTTACACGGCCGTAGTTCAATGTCAGGTTCACCCACTTGTAAGCGGCGTTCATCACCAGGCTATGGGTATAGGTAGGCCTCAAATAGGGATTGCCGCTCTGGTAGGTATAACGGTTGATATAGACCGTCGAACTGGTCAGGTTGGCGTAGTTGGGCCGCTCAATATCGCGTCGGTAAGAAAGCGAGAACTGCACTTTTCCGATGGGAGCAGAAAGAACGGCCGTGGGGAACCAGTCGCCATAGTCGAGGCAGACCTCATTCTCCTTTACCCCGAAGTTGAAGTAGTCGTTTGTCAGATACTCATAGCGCAGTCCCAGTTGAGCATACACCTTACCGAACTGGCGGCCGTAATCAACGAAGACAGAAGCCGACTTCTCATTGATTTCCGTGTCGGTAGTCTTCACGGGCACGGCATCGGTAGCCTTGAAGTCATAGGCATCTGTCCGGTGATTGTAGCTGTACTCGCCACCGAGTGAGAAATTGCCTTTCAAGACAGGATATCCGAAGATGAGTTTTGAGGCCCAGAAGTTGTTGCTGCTGATGGTGTTGCTCTCGATACTGCGATTCACCGGAGCGTCGCCAGCCGCTGTCGTCACTTCCTTGGTGCTGCCGGGCGACTCGGTATCGTCGAACAAACCATCGATGTTCAGGTCGATGCTGAGCAAGCCCACTTTGCCGTTGTAATAGGCATTGAAGATATGTTTCTTGAACTCATCCTCTTGTACGATGCGACTCTCTGAACGCTCCTTGAAAATGTCGTTCTCATAACTGTCGGTATAGAACATACTGCTGTATTCGCCGTTTGGATGACGGTCGTATTTGTAGAAGGCACCGAAACTGTGGTTCTCGTTCAACATATAGTTCACCTGAAGTTGCGGTGACCATCCTTTCCAGATGTTTTTTGACTCTTGTGAACTGACGCCATCAATTCGATCGGGGCCTGCATAGTAGGTCAAAGTATTCTCCTGCAACGATTTCGAATGTCCGTAGCGGCCAGCCCAAAACGAAGCGGTGATGTCGAGTCCACCCGTGCGATAGTTCACGTCAAGGTTATTGGTCAAGGTGTGGCCATACTGATACATGCCACCCGCATTGTCCTGAAAGCTGAAGCCCTCGCCCTTAGCCTTCTTCAACGTGATGCGCACCACGGCTTTTGTAGAGGCAGCATAACGTGCACCCGGGTTCTGGACGACATCCACATACTGTATCTGGTCGGAGCGCAGACGGGAGAGTTCGCTGACGTCCTGCACCTTGCGCCCGTTGATATAGACCTCGGCATCACCACGTCCCAGCACCTTCACGGCACCATCGCGCTCAGCCTCCAACGATGGAACCTTCGACAGCGCATCACTCACCGAACCCGCTTTTTCCAGTATTGTTCCCGCCACCGTGGTGCGCATGGCATCGCCCTTGGCATGCGTCTGGGGCAGTTGGCCCTTCACCACCACCTCACCCAGCATCTGCGTATCCTTTTTCATCTGGATAGTCAGACCGTCGGCAGCCTTATAAGGGAGGTATAATGTCTCGTAGCCTATGCTTGACAGTTTGAGCAGTCCCTCACTCTGCGTGGTCACAATGTTGAACACACCATTATCATCGGTCACAGCGCCCTGAATGAAAGCGGAGTCGGGCAACGAAAGCAAAACCACGTTCACAAACGGCAACGGCTGTCCGTTCTCGTCAATCACCTTTCCGCCCACATCCTGTTTATTGGCCATAGCCGCCAGGCTCATTATCGCAGCTGCAATGAGTACAGCTATTCTCATACATATTCTTATCATTTCTCTAGGGTTTTAATGTTTATCGTTTACTCCTTTAGTCGCACAAGCAATGAAAAAACTACAAGGATTATGAATTTTTGTTGACCCGAGGCTCAATATTGCATGAAAAGACGAGCATCTCAATCCTTGTTCCTCGATTTGACATCACCATGGAAGTAGCTGGTGCAAAAATACATCAAGGTGGTATAACTAAAAAACAAATGGGATATTCTGCAGTTTTTTGTGATGAACAACCACTATTGCTTGCTCCAAATCCCCCATATCATATGATATCTTTCCATTCTATTATTCTGTCTTTATCCTCATTGCAGACAACATGGGCGATGTGTTTCTCTGGAGTACCATCTTCTGAAATTACATAAAAAACGATATTAGCCGAGAAGCGAACCTCGTCCTTTTCGATATAGTCCTCACAGTTGTACTTGCTGCCAAATTCAACTGTTTCGCCATTGTGCAATCTTGAGGACACATAATTCTCCACAAACTCCACCAAATTCCTATACTCACGATTTCCATGTCCAGGCAGGTTGATATGCCCACTTTTTGCACATGCAACAATCAACACTACGCCTAAGGCAACCAATACTTTCTTTGATGTTTTCATACTCTTTTTATTTGATGGTTTATACACTTTTGATGATGCAAAGTTAGGGTGAAAAAGCCCCTTAAAACGACTAAACCACCGAATAAAAAGTCTTAATAAGATAAACGTAACCATCTGAAAATCAGTGGTTACATTTCATAAATATCTAAAACTGTACTCTCGGAACCTAAATCAGGCCTTAACACCGTTCACACAGGCTACGATATCCTGTCCCTCAGTGGCACCTATCTTCTTCCTAATGGCAGACTTGCGTACATAAATCGTAGCATCCGACTGCTGTGTGATAACACCGATTTCCTTGGTCGAGAATCTCGCGCACAAGAGGCAACAGATCTGCTCTTCCTTTTCGGTCAACATATTTCCATAGCGTTCCATCAAGCGGGTATGGAAGTTGTCATAAAGGCGGTCGATAACAGGATATAGATCAGGCCACACCAACAGACTGTTGGTTGGAATCTCGCCGCCACCAATGCCAGAAATGCGCCTGAGCAGAGCCTGATTCTGATTGGTGGGCGTACTGGCAACCAATCGGATGATGCCTAATTGCTGCAGCAGGATTTTCTTGAAGAACGCATCATCATCGGTCTTGGACTGTTCCACATCTAAAGTATCCTCCGTTGTTACATCTTGTGCCTCTGAGATCATTCGCGTCAAGGTGTCTATCCTGTCTTCAGCCTCTGCCAATCGCTGAAGCCTATTCCTATTATATAAGTAAACACCTATACCACCTCCTAACAGCAAGAGCAGTGACAGAGACAGCATCCAAACCATTCGCTGCTTACCGAGTTTCAGCTCATAGTTGGCAGCCTGCAAGCGGTTTTTAGTCTCCAACCGTTGGTTAGAGGTTTTTTCCTTAGCCAGCATGTCATTGGTGATAGAATCGCAATACCGGGCAAAGTCCACATACGACACAGTCCTCCCTTCAGCATAGTCGAGCAAGTATCGTTCTTGCTCCAAAATGGCCCTGCCAGTGATGTTCGAATAGCCCTGCCTCTCCAGTTTCTCCTCGCTCCTGATTGCTTTGTCATTACAGATGCGGGCGGAGTCAAGTTTGTGCAGATTGATGTAGTTGCTCGCCATGGCCGCCTGTATGGCCGACAACTCACCTATCTGTGGCATCATTTGTACTATTTGGTAGTAAAAATCGTTTGAACGACGATATTGCCCGTTGTTAGCCAAAAAGTCGGCATAATTGCGCATAAACTCACATGCCATCGTCGTATCGCCGCTCTCTTTTGCCAACCGAATGCTTCTTTCGTAGAAATGATCCGACCGCCCCTCGCCTAACAGTGAGAGACTCAGCCCCATTCTATATTGAAGGATGGCTTGTTCGCGTTTCGTCTTGGCATAGTCCAAGGCCTCTTTCAATACGCCTACGGCTTGGTCGAATTTCCGTTGATGCTCAAGGATGGAAGCCTTGGTCTCCAATAGTCGGACTCGCTTCGTTATATCAGCAATATTCGCGAGTCCTTTATCAATCGCCTTTATCGCATCATTTTCCTTGCCTGTCCAGTTCAGGTATATTGCCTCCAAAAGGTAACTATCGGTTTGTTTGTCGGCATCCTTCCTGTAATAGGCTATGGCTTCGGGCAGTTGTTCATCCTCGGCCAACGACATTCCCAATGCCTGATGGGCCAACGCCCGGTTCCATACAAGATGCATCTGCTCATCATCATTCAGGCTGGTCACCTTCTCCATAGAATCCAAGATGGCCAAAACCCGCTCAGGTTTTTTCAACAACATGCTATCGGTCTCTGCAAGACTGCGATTTTGCTGATTGAAATTGCACGATACCAATAAGATAGCAAGAATCACAAGCTGTATATATCTCATCACCTTTCCCAAATTTTCCTCAAAGGTACTTATTTTTGGATTGAAATCTATCACAATAATAGAAATTTAATAGTTGTGAGCAAAACGAATGGTGGAAAGGCAAGTGATGGAGGGAACGCACCAAGGCGGCCGTATACGAAAAGGGAGAAGGAGCAAAAACGAGGCACTACAAATGGTTGTGCCTCGTTTTTGGTTACCAGAATCCTTGTTATGGATAGTTGATCCATCGACTCAAGTCTACCTTCCCGGTGAAATCGGGTGCGAACCGCACGTTGCTGGTGTCATCGTTGCCTCCAAGCAGGAAGCGGTTGATGAATGCCTTGACCGCAGGATACTGTGCCTCGGGCAACATACAGTGTGGATGCCCACCGAGGATGGAGAACCCTACCCTGTCGGCGATGCCAAAATGCTGCCATACCGTGGCTGCCGCGCTCATCGACACATAACCCGACTCGTCGGCCAGCCAACGATAGTCGGTATTGCCCAGCATCAGCACAGCCCTGGGACAGATCATGGCCACCAGTTCATGATGGTCGTAAGGTAAGCGGAAGGTGTTGTCCTCACCAAACGACGTGCGCAACGACTCCTTGAACCAGTGATAGTCGGTGCGGTCGAGCGTTTCCACACTGTCGAGTTTGTTCGACACACGCCATGCCGCAGCACCACCGCCACCAGGTTCCTGGGCGATGGTGAGCGCCACACGCTCGTCGAACGCGCCACAGAAGAGGGCCATCTTCCCAGCGTACGAGCATCCTGTCACACCAATGTGCCGGGTGTCGATACGTGTCTTTTCCGGACCCAGTTGCTGCAGTCCGTCGATAAGCCGGCTCAAGCCCCATGCCCACTGGCTGTAGGCACCATTGTCTACCAATTCGGGATAGAGCCGGTCGAACTCATGTTGGCCACGGTCCTTCTTGTTTCTCCCCCACTGTGTGTATCCATTGACCTGCGACTCGCGGTAGACCATGGTAGCCAGCGGCATGTCGTCGATCAACTGTCGGGGTAATGAGATGTTACTGGTTCCGATGAGCACCGGATAGGGCGCCTTTCCCACCTTGGGGTAGCGGATATGCGACTTCAGCGTGAGCGTCTGTCCTCCCCGGGTCACATCAACGATGAGCGTGTCGCCATCCATACGGGCCTTCAGCGTGCAGTCCGACGTCTGAGGCTTGGAACCTATCTCATAATGCTGGATGAAACTGGATATCTCATGCCGGCGGCGCTCCCAGTCCTTGAACTTCTTCACTTTCTTTTTCCCGTTAGAGAACAAGAGAGGGTTGCGGAGCGTGTTGACCACAGGCAACTCATTGGCGGTGAGCATCACCGGAGTGGCCATTTTCGCGCCCGTGTCCTCCACGTCGTAGACGAGAGGGGGTTGTTTCTGCGCCGACATGGTAAGGCTCACCATACAAGCAGCGATGAAAAATGCTTTTCTCATAAATTGATAAACAGTTAGTTAGTATGTATGATAATAATGAAGTATCGCTTTCGCTCAACTTTTTTTAGTTCAGCGCTCACGCTCCGTCTCTTCCCTCTTCCACTTGAAGAATCGCTCGAGGAAATCAATCTTGTCGCGGTTGGGCACCATGATGAGCGAGGCCCCGTTGGCAAACTGCATTGTCGTGGGACGGTCCTTGTCGAAAGCAGGCCAATAGGGCAAGCCCTTGCCATTGGGGTTGCCCGTCTTGGCGAAATTCACCCAATATTGCTGGATAATCTCAGTAAGGGCGGCCTCGGCGGGATATTTTCCTGGCTCACGCAGATAGGCATTGTTCAGGTAGAGGATATCGTCGGCATGCGACACGCCACGGCGTTTCTCGCCTCCTGTAAGCGTGAGCGAGGAGGGTTGGTCGAGATAAGCGGCATAAACCGGATTCTTGCCCGTTTTGTTCTGTAGGCAAGCCCAGGCGAAGGAAGGCCAGGCGAAGCCCAGGTCGCGGAAGAAGTCACCATTGCTGTATGCGGCCTCCTCGGGTGTGCTACCAGGAAAGAATTGTAGCGCCTCGTCGCTGAAAGCGCCGAAAATGCCTTTCAGTCCCTCTTTATATGCATCTACGGGCAGGCCGCCAGAGGCAAGCATATGTGAGGAAATCATGGACCCCTCGTCGGAGTTGGTCATCACGATGACGGGCACGTCGTTATAATTGCCTCGCTCATAGTTGCGGTAGGCATCGTCGGTAATCACATAACCATCGACCACAGGCCAAAAACCGCCAAACCCCACATCGTTGCCTGTCAGCGCCTGAGCATCCAACTTGCGCATCTGCTTGATGGATTTCTTCTTCAAGTGCTTTTGGAATGCCAGTCCATGCTGTTCGGCACCCTTCTGCGACGAGTTGACGGTGATGGTGCGGTTGGGCGAATCGCTCCAGGGAGCAAATGAGCCACCACTCTGGCTGATGGCAGCGCGGAAGAGTCCTTTTGCCAATGGCGAGGCGCACAGAATGCTACAACTGATGGCACCGGCCGACTCGCCAAAGATGGTCACCTTCGAGGGGTCGCCTCCAAAGTTAGCGATATTGCGTTGCACCCACTTCAGGGCATAGATTTGGTCGAGCAGTCCATAGTTGCCCGAATGGCCTGTGGGCGACTCCTTCGTGAGTTCGGGATGAGCCATGAAGCCCAGTGCACCCGTGCGGTACTCGATGCTCACGGCGACCACTCCCCTGCGTGCAAGACTGGTCCAGAGGTCACCGGCATAATGCTCGGTCTGGAAGCCACCACCATGGATCCACACCATCACAGGCAAGTTGTCCTTGGTGGATTTGGCAGGTGTGGCAATAGCCAAGTACAGGCAGTCCTCGCTCATCATCTCGGGAGTGAGTCCTGGTCGTGAGGGTTGTGGTGGCCAGGGACCAAACTGGTCGGCCTTCAGCACCCCAGTCCAAGGCTTGGCCGGCTGGGGCTCCTTCCACCTCAAGTCACCTACCGGAGGTGCGGCATAAGGGATAGCCTTGTATATGGCCAAGTCGCCCCCATCCACAACACCTTCCACATCACCGGTCTCCACATGTGTGGCCACCAGAGGCTGGGCATGCAAGTTGAACCCCCAACTACAAAAAACGAATAAAACGAACAGCAAATAATTTCTCATAGGACAAGACATTTGAAAATGTATTACCATGCAAATTTAGGAAATATCCAAAAGAATGGCAACAAAAAGGAAGAGATATTTGCAGTTTTGAAGAAAAACTATTAATATTGCACCAATATCTAACAATACCAGATTGCGTGAAATGAAAGAAATGCTTCGGCTTTTGTGTCTCCGAATCAGTAACAGACAGAAAAGAGAAGCCCACAAACACATAACAACCTAACTACAATTTACCGATGAAATCAAGAACAACCCAAATCCTCGCAATGCTCTTCATGTGGCTCATGGCCACCACGGCCCAAGCCAACGACGGAGTGTATTACATGACAGGCAACCAGCTTGTGCCCATTCAAGAGACCGACATTTCCGTAGCCAAGGAAGTACTCACCATCAGCCTTTGCGACGATGGCTATGCCCTAGTAGATGTGCAATATGAGTTCATGAACAACGGCAAAGCCAAGACCGTGGAAATGGGTTTCGAGGCCAGTCCACCCTACAATTCCGACGATGCCGAAATCCACAAGGATGGCAAGCACCCTTATATCTACGACTTCACTGTGACATTGAACGGTGAACTATTGAACTACCGCAATGCCGTTGTAAGCTCTGATTACGACAAGGACTGCGATTTCAAGCCCATCGACCTGAAGAAATACGACCTCAGTAAAAGCGAGAGCCATACGCTCTACGACGCCAAGGCCGATGACTACGTGCCCTTCGCTTATGCCTATTATTTCACCGCCCACTTCAAGGAGGGCATCAACTACGTGCACCACACCTATCGCTATGACATGGCGTATGGCGTGGGCCGCACCTTCGAAGTGAGTTACAAACTGTCACCGGCCATGCGATGGGCCAACCACCAGATAGACGACTTCACGCTGCGCATCAAGGCCGATGGCACAGCCAAGCACTTCATCATTGCCGACAGCATTTTCCGTTCCGCACCCTTCAAGGTGACCGAAGGCAAGGGCAAAATCCGCAAGAACAACTTCAACGAATCGACCACATATACTGAGGTAGCACTCCGCAACGGCACCTTGGAATGGCATAAACTGAATTTCAAGCCCACCGACGAACTGGAAATCAGCTCGGCCGATATCTATACCAGTTTCAGTGAGGAGGCCTACCCCTTTGGTTACTTCTATGACCGCAGCCAGACCTACGTTCCCAGTTGGAGCGATAAGCCCGTCAACAAGCGCATCCTCCGCAACCTTCCCTACGCCCACCGTGGCTACGTGTTCAAGGACGCCAAACTGAAGGCTTATTTCAACAAACTTTGGTGGTATATGCCCGACCCACAGTGGAAGGCCTCGACCGTCGACTTCACCCCCAGCGAACTCAAGCATCTCAAGGGAGAATAACGTAAGCCGAAGGCCATCATCACATCTCTGTCATGGCTTCCAAAGGCAAGCTATCGGATGAACCGCCCACATGCACGACGATTCTTCCCGGCTCCAGCATCCAGCACTGGGCAGGTTCGTCCCAATGGCAGAGGTCGGCACGCCTCACAGGTATAGAGATGTTCTTGAGCTCGCCTGCCTTTAACGCCACCCGCTTGAAGGCCTTGAGTTCTTTCACCGGTCGGCTGAGGTGGGAATCGGGTCGGGAGACATACACCTGAGCCACCTCCTCGGCATCGAAAGTGGAGGTGTTGGTGAGCGTGAAGCGCACATCGAATCCCTCAGCAGTGGGAACGATGGTGGCATCGGCATACTCGAACCGGGCATAAGACAGTCCAAAGCCGAAAGGATAGGCCACGGGCACCTCTTTGCGGTCATACCACCGATATCCCACCAGTTCCTCCTCGGCATAGTTGGCGACGAGTTGCTGGCGGCGGTCGTTGCGCTGGTTGTTCACCAACCCCACAAAGATATCGCCCTGGCTATTGTCGTTGAGTTGCTGTGGATAAGAGCCCGTGGCATACGCCGGCACATCCTCCAGGCGTCGTGGCCAGGTCATCGGCAACTTGCCCGAGGGCGAAATGCTGCCCGTGAGCACCTCGGCCAGCGCCTTGCCACCCATCGAACCATTGAACCACGAAGCCAACAGCGCTCCCGACACCTCGCTTACGGTGCTCACATCCACCGGTCCTCCCGACACGACAACGGTCACCAGCCGTTTGCTGGTCTTTGCCAAAGCGACGGCCAGTTCATCTTGTCCAGACGGCAACGTGATGGACTTGCGGTCGGAACCTTCAGTCTCCACCTCACGGTTATCGCCTGCGAAGAAGATGACCAAGTCGGCCTTGCGCGCCGCCTTGACGGCCTGTGATAGGAGCGTGCGGTCGGCAGGTTGCTGCGGAGTCATCTTCTTGTCACGGCTGCTTCGGTCGAAACTCTTGTAGCCCTGCACATAAGTGATACGCACCTGATTGCCCAAAGCATCGCGCAACCCCTCAAGAGGAGTGATCTCGCACCGGGTCTTCACACCGGCGCCCACACCACCCTGAGCCATTTTGGTCACGGCATTCTCGCCAACGACCACGATATTCTTGATTCGTTTGGTATCAATAGGCAGCAAATTGTCGTTCTTGAGCAAAACGATGGAGCGGCGTGCCACCTCGAGCGCGGTTTTCATCTCCTCGGCATTGCCCACAGGCACCCGATTGGCCTCATTTGCAGGAACAGGTTTTACCGCCATTCTCACCCTGAGGATCTCTCTTACACGCTGGTCGATGACCTCCATGCTCACCTTGCCAGCCTTCACCGAGTCGAGAAGTGCCTTTCCCATGAACCTGCTTCCGGGCATCTCCACATTCAGTCCGGCCACGGGAGCATCGACCGTGGAGTGTACCCCACCCCAGTCGCTGATCACGATGCCAGGAAATCCCCATTGCTTTCTTAGGATGGTATTAAGCAGATGCTCATTCTCTGAGCACCAGCGGCCATTCACCTTGTTGTATGCCGCCATCACGCCCCAGGCATCGGCCTCTCTGACAGCCATCTCGAACGGGCGGAGATATATCTCGTGCATGGCGTGGTCGGACACCCGCACATCCACAAATCCACGGTAGTCTTCCTGATTGTTCAGGGCATAGTGTTTCAGGCACACCGCTGTGCCATCATCCTGTACCCCCCGGGTATAGGCCACGGCCAGCGCTCCGCTCAGCACAGGGTCTTCGCTCAGATACTCATAGGTACGTCCGCCTGTGGGGAAGCGTTGGATGTTGATGGCCGGACCGAGAATCATGTCCTTGCCACGGAGCCTGGCCTCCCGGCTCATTCCACGGCCATAGGCGTAGGCCCACTCTGTACTCCAAGTGGCAGCCAGTGCCGACCCAGTAGGGAAAAACGTGGCCGAGTCGGTATCCAGGTGCAGGGAATTCCATGAGTGAGGTTCCATTTCCTCGCGTATGCCGAAGGGTCCATCGGCATATTCTACGTCAGCGATGCCCAGTCGTGGTACGCCGGCCGAGGAGAACATGTTTTTCCCATGCAACATATCGATTTTCTCCTCCAGCGTCATATCGTTGATCACTTGGTTTATTCTATCCTCATTGGCCATCAATGCCGACTTACTGTTTTGGGCATGTCCTGCCATTGCCATCATGGCGGCCACAATGGCATAGAAGCATTTGGTTCTTGCTGTCTTCATATTTAGAATTGTTTTAATATCACTTTTTTAGGAGTTCAGGAGTTCAGAAGTTCAGGAGTTCAGACATTTGTCAAGAAGTTCAGGAGTTCAGAAGTCCAGGAGTTCAGAAGTTCAGGAGTTCAGACATTAGTCCTCCAATCTAAATGCTTAAACCTTAAACCTCAAACATCGTGCAAGCCGAGAGCAATAGAGCTTGCTCTAATTGCCGAGGCGCATCCGATGTTCATCATGCGAAGAATGATAAACCTTAAACCTCAAATCTCAAACCTCAAACCATCTTTCAATACCCCAATCCAATATAACTATGTGCAGGCAGTTGGATATCGAACACCGTCTGACCATCGGAATAGCCATAGAAGCGGTTGCGGAAATAAGGTGAGCCACCGGTGGGCTGCCGTTCGGCTGGTTTGAGTTGCTCACCAGTGAGGAGGTTGCGCAGAGCACCCACTTTGGCATTGACCACCACCCGGAGACTGACAGCGTTGTCGTTGAAGTTCTCTACCACCATTGTCTTGTTGTCGTAAGGGAAGAGCGCCACCTTTGAGGGTCCCTCGATGTATGCACCCACATCCTTGCTCATGGCACGGCGGATAACATTGAGTGCGGGAGCGGGGAAGTCGTAGAGATTGCCGAAATCGTCGGGAATGGTAAGCACGAAAAGCATCCCTTTGGAGTAGGTGTCGCGCAGGAGGATGGGATAGCCCGACACACCTCCCTGCAGTGGGCGCCCGGCACTGACCACCTCCCAGGCATCGTTGGTGAAATACTTCACCTGCGGGATGATGAACTCGCGTTCGGACTTGCCGAAGAAGCCAAAGTCGTTGACGATGGCCTTGAGGTCGCCACAGTAGAGTTCCACCACATCGGCCAGTTGGGTGCGTATGGCCTTGAGGAGACCGGTAGTGATGATGACGTCGCCACCCTTCTTCAGCTGCTGTTTGATTTTCTCAACGATTTGCGGGTCTTTGGCCGCCTGCTCAGTGAGCAGCACCTGCATCTTGCCATCCACCCATTGTGGGTGCATGTCCATGGGCAGACCGATCATGCCCAGGTAATTCTGCAAGAAATCCTCACCCGACGAATGATAGGGCTTATAGGAAACCAGTCCGATGGGCCGTCCCAAAGCGCCCACCAGTTGGTCGGTCTGATGAAGGGTTTGGTTGGCGAAGCGTGCCATGGTGGTTGGTGTGATGGTCTTGCCATTCTTGGTGAACGGCGCCACCATATCGTCGTACCTGAAACTGTTGCCTCCATCCGACTGCCATGGTGCCCTCATATTGGGAGAGATCTTGACCTCGGCCAACTGCATATAGTTCCACAGGATGATTTCGGGCGTCTTCGACAGCATGGTGAGATGGAGTTGCTCAGCATATCTGTCCATGCTCATATTGATGCCACCGGCATCTACCCAGCCACCGAAATTACGGCCAGGAGCGATATTGTCGAAATAGCGTACGATGTTGTAGCTCAGATAGTTTTGCAAATGCTGCGCCGAACCGGGATCGCGGGTCTCGGTGCCTGTCCAAAGTCCGTCGAAATAGGTGGGCTCCTCCTCGAGATTGAATCCCAACCCATGGAAATGGTCATACCAGTTGGGATATTTGATGATGACCTTCACCTTGGGATTGACTGCCTTGGCGGGTTGCACCACCAGTTCGCGTCCGGCATCGGCCATCAGACGGAGGCGGTATTCGGTCCAACTCTTGTTTCCCTTTGCCGCGATCTCGTCGTCGTTTTTCAGGTCGATGAAGAAGAAGTCATCGAGAATGAAGTCGTCGAACAGCCGTGCGGTGAACTCCGATATTTGCCTCACCTGCTCACGCTCGTTCTCACGGGCATAACTATAGGTCTCAAAATCGGTGGGCTCCGACCGGGTGAAGGTAATACCTCCTCCTACCAGCAACCCTTTTGACAGGAAGAATTTCTTCACTTTGTTGACAATCTTCTCGGGCACGGTGTATGCGTCGCGATGGGTCTCGATATAAATCTTGTCGAGGTCTACCTGACTGCTCACGGTCTCCCAAGTGGATTTGAGGAATTTGTCGTCATCCATCCGGGCCACATCCTGTGCCCGTATATACGTCGACACCTTGAAATGCTGATACTTGCCTGCCTGCATGGCGATGGCCGCACACAATGCGGCAACCGCCATCACCACACGTCTTAAACTGCTGTTCTTCATGTTGATAATAAATTATGGTTATTTCTTTCGTTTCTTCAGGTAATCGGACGGAGTGTCGCCATACGTAACTTTGAAGTAGTGGGAGAATTGCTTGGCAGAGAAGCCCACCATGTCGGCCACCTCCGAGATGTTGGTCTTGCCCTGGTCGAGCAAGCTCTTGCCCCGTTTCATCTTGATGATCCGGATGAATTCGATGGGCGACTTGCCCGTGATGGCCATGAGTTTCTTGTAAAGGTGCCCACGCGTCATACCCACCGCACTGCTGAGTTGGGCTACCGAATAGTTGACGTCGCCGATATTCTCTTCTATTTTGGCGATGACATTGGCAATGAGTTCCTCATCGAGTGAGCTCACCGTGATCTCACTGGGTTTGATCTCTATGCCCGACGCGATGTTATGATGCGTCTGTTGCGTCCATTCCAGGATTTTCCTGATACGAAGTCTCAGCACCGCCAGACTAAACGGCTTGGTGATGTAGTCGGCGGCCCCCTCTTCGAGGCCCTCCACGATATTCTCCTCACTGCTTTTGGCCGTAAGCAAGACCACGGGAATATGCGAGTAGTTGATGTTGTGCTTGATTTGACGGAACAACTGCAGTCCGTCCATCACCGGCATCATCACGTCGCTGATGACAAGGCTCACGTCATCGTTTTTCGCCAGGACTTCGAGCGCCTCCTTTCCGTTGGCGGCAATGAGCACGTTGTATTCATCCTCGAGGCTGCGCTGGAGAAAGAGCCGTGCATCGGTGTTGTCCTCCACCACCAAGATGGAGGGCTGATGCCGGGCAGGCTCGTCGGTGCCGCCCATGCCAGTCATTCCAACCTCGTTGTCAAGTGTGCCATTCGTATCGCCATCGTCTTCCACCGACTTCATCACTGGCAGCACAACGGTAAAGATACTGCCCCGTGGCTTGTTGTCGGAAACGGTGATTTGACCTTGCATCATCTCCACATACTGCCTGACGATATGGAGTCCCAATCCACTGCCTTCCTGCTCATGCCCGTGAGATTCCTGCACGAAGCGGTCGAAGACATGCTCCTTGTCGGCCACACCGATCCCGGTGTCGGCCACGCTGATGACCATCTGCCTTTGGGGTTCCTCGCCTTTGACAGCGAGCGAGAACACCACCTTTCCGTTGTCGACATTGTATTTGTAGGCATTCGACAACAGATTGGTGATCACACGCCGCAACTTATTCTCATCGAAATCGATTTCCACGGTTTCGTCGGGAAGCATCATCTGCATCTCGATCTGCTTGCGTGTGGCATAATAGGTGAATGCCTGTACCGTCTGGCGGGCGAAGGCAACGATATCGCCATGCTTGAGATGAAGCGACTCCTTGCCCACATCCAGCCGTCGGAAGTCGAGCAACTGCAAGATAAGGTCGTAGAGCTGACGCGCGTTCCTCCATGCCACATCCACTTCGGTGCGGATGCTCCCAGGCAAGTTGGCCTCACGGATTTTCTCCAAGGGTGCCACCACCAGCGTCAACGGGGTCTTCAGATCGTGGCTGACGTTGGTGAAGAACCTGATTTTCTCTTCCTCCATCTCATACTTCTTGAGATTGAGTTCCAACTGCTTGATGTCAAGTTCGCGTTTCTGCCTCAATTTCATGTTACGATAGACGAAGTACAAGATGCCCAAGAGCAGCAGCAGATAGAATGCCATGGCCGGCCGCGACCTCCAGTAAGGCGGCATCACCTTGATGGTCATCTCAGCGATCTCGCTTTCCGACATACCTGGTAAAATGGCTTTCACCTGCAGCACATGCGTTCCCGGACTTAAGGACACCAAGTAGAGAATGTTTCCGGGTGCCCTTACCCAGTCTTCCACACCCTTGAGCCGATAAACATATTTCACTTTCTGGTTCATGGCGGGCACCATGGCCGATACCGAGACGCCGAGGTGGTCGTTATGGCGTATGGTGAAGATGTCTGACGTCCTCACAGCAACCTCGCCATTTACCCTGAAATCGGTGAGCCTGACCTGAAGTTTCTGGTAACGGGGAACGATATTCTCGGGTGATATGCTGACGTAACCAGAGAAACTGCCCATCAGCACCCGTCCGTCGGGGGTGGAACAAGCAGCATTGTCGGAGAACACGACATTGTGAAGCCCATCGGGATCAAGGAATGGAAAGCACTGGAAAGACACCTGATGGTTCTCGTCCATCTGCACGGATATCCAGGTGAGCCCATTGTCGGTACTGGCCCATAGTCCATTCTCGCTCTCCGACAAGGCCCTGATGACATTGTGCGACATGCCCTGATCAATGGTTAGTCGCTGCATGGAGTCGTTTTTGGGGTAGTAAGCCCATAGTCCATCGCGGCTACCGGCGTAAAGTATACCGTGATGACCTACGAGCAACGATGACACATAGGAGTCTTTCAATTTGTCGAGTTGTGGAATCGAGGCGAAATTGCCTTTTGCGCAATCGTAAGCAGAGACGCCCATCGACGTACCAATATATATAATGTCGCGCAATGAGTCGCATGCCAAACTCAGCACACCATTGGAGGCAAGCGGGGAGTTGGCCGAGTTGAATAGATCTGCCTTTCCTTCTTTTCCAACTCTCACCACGCCCCTATCCACTGTGGCCACCCACAAGTTACCATGTTTGTCAATGGCCATGGCCTTCACGTATCTGAGGTCGGCACAATCGGAACGGAAAGGCTGGAACCTAGTCCCATCCCACTTGGCAATGCCGCTGCCATACGTGCCCACCAAAAGTGATCCGTCGGCATGCTGAGCCAGCGATGTGACGATGTTGGAGGGCAACATGCTGCCCAATGCCGAATAATGAGTGACAACGCCCGAAGGCGTCCTCCTGCTCACGCCGCCTCCGTCATATCCTATCCACAAGTTTCCCGATCTGTCGTAGAGCAGCGCGCTCACATCCTCAGACTCAACGGTGGAAACGATATTGAACCGCGGACTGCACATATCGGTATAGGCGATGCCCAGTTTTGCCGACCCCACCCACATCGTGTTGTTGTCGTCGAGATAGAAAGTAGTGATATGGCTACTGATAGAGACAAAGGCATTCATGCCCTTCGACTCGGTCAAGACAAGTTGGTCGTTTTGGTTTTCAAAGACGAAGATACCGGCATTTCCCGTTCCCACCCATAGGCAACCATTGTTATCCTCAGAAATGGCGTTAACCGAAAAATTGCCCACTTGCCTCAATTCCTGAGCCTGTCGCCACTGGTGGGTCTTCAGCGAGAAGAGCCATTGGGTACCAGCCAGAGAGTGAGAGTTGTAAAACCACAAGTTCATGTTGTGGTCGAGAAACATCCGGTTGTCACGGTCGTAGGGCACGTCTTTTGTCTGTCCTATAAGGACAAGCCTTTTTTCCCTGAGCGCCACCTCGAAAATCTTGAAGTCGGTAGTGACGACAACCGTCACACCATTTCTCGCGACAAGACTCAAGATTGACGAATTGGTGTAGTTGGCGATATGGTGCAATGCTTTCTGCCCGAAATCGTAATGGTAAATTCCATATTCGGTAACCACCCAAAGGTTGAGCCTGTCGTCGACATAAAACACCTTTGCCGTGCCTTGAATTCCCAATTTGGCAAGATGCTGCGCGCCATCCTTATTCCATACAACCATCTTGCGATTGTAAGTAAAGAGCGTTCCCCCGCTGAACATCCAAAGAGTGGAATCGGCCGTTTCTCTCACCAACCTGACATCGTTGGAAGTGCCCCCATATTCCTTGGGCATATAGTTTCGGAGCCGGTAACCATCGTAACGGCTCAGTCCGTTGACTGTGGAAAACCACATGTATCCCTGACTGTCGCGCACGATGTCTCTCACGAAATTGTCGACCAATCCGTCTTTCACATTCACGTTGCGGAAAAAATAATCGGTAGCATAGCACGAGAACAGAGGTGCCAGGACCATCCAAAAAGTCAGGTATCGCAGTTTCATTATGCGGCATGTTGGTTTACCAAACAAAGTTAACAAAAAAAAGGCATTTATGTAGGTCAAGACGCTTTATTTGCCCAACCTATATCTTTTTTTAACTATTGTCTTCCGAGATGTATCCAATAGGCGCCCTAATGTATCGACAATACATTTGGGAACAAAACTAATATATTGCGCATAGATGCATGGGGCTATTTTTGCTATTTTTGCAGCATCTAATTTAAATTGGCGACAAAGGATAGCGAAAAACTGAGATATGCCGGGGTTTCACCCTGCACTCACTTCACAAATGACATATCGTGACGAAATGCATATTTTGAAGAAACCAAGAAGAATGGAATTTTGCTGAAAACAGAGGAGGCCGATATGCTGCGCCTCACTCTATACGCTCAACCAAGAAAAAGAAATAAATAATTACAAAGATTCCATTCTTATAAGACAATAAAAAAAGTTCAGTTAGTTTAGTGTTGGAAACATTTTAGTTAGGTTATAATCAGAATAGTTAATTTGTAAAACGCAAATGATTAGTATGAAGAATGACAAGGATTCGTGAGAACCCTGAATGATTAAGAATCATACATAGTGAGCAGGAGGAAAAGTTGTCTTTTCCTCCTGTTTTTTAGTATATATCATGAAATTATACTCCATCAAGCCGTGTATTTTTGGACAAGAGCATATTTTTTGATGAAAAATGAGTATTTTTGTAACCCAGACCCAAATGTATTAGATATATGAACAGAAAGGGGCTTTTGCCATCTCTGCGACCATCGCTTCTACTTGCGGCACTGCTTGCCATGACCTTTTTTCTCGTGGCATCGCAGGCTGATGGTCGAGAAGGACCGACAGATACGCATATTGTGCGAAAACACACCGCCACGCTCATGGTGGAGTATGAGGAGCCTGTATTTGTCACGGAGTTGCAATCACTTATACCCCACGACGACTTGTTCATCGACGAGGCCAACTACTATTTCGGGCTTGAAACCAAATACCACATCACGTTGGCCTCATTTCTGAAGAACGATGTCGACCTGGAGGAACTGAAGACCTACTTGATGGACCTTTCCGCCTATCGTGCACAACTCACCGATGTCTCCATCTTTGAGCGCCCTGAGAACGACGTGCTGAAATGTGGTGTCTGGTCGGAGGCCATCAATGAGACCCACCGCATCATCATGGCCAACTTCCCGAACGACTATCCCTATGAGTCGTATCAGTGCCATCTCACCATTGCGTTTTTAAAACCGGGCAGGGCCGCAAGGTTTGTTCGGCCCAAGATAGAGCCCGTGGTCATCACCCCGAAGAATTTCCTGTTCTCATATTACAATGAAGACGGAGAACGAATAGAAATCAGGTTCTGACCTTACTCATAAGAATCAAACACTCTACAATAAAGAAAAGTCATGAAAGACAAGAAAACCGCAACCAAGGAAATTTACCTTGCCGGAGGATGCTTCTGGGGCACCGAACATTATTTCAAGATGATAGAGGGTGTGACGGACACCGAGGTGGGCTACGCCAACGGCATCACTGAAAACCCCACCTATCAGGATGTATGCACCGACAAGACGCAATTCGCCGAGACGGTGCACGTGGTATATCACCCAGAGAAAGTGGGACTGGGGTTTCTGCTCGAGATGTATTTCAAGGCCATCGATCCTGTAAGCATCAACCAGCAGGGCCACGACACCGGTTCGCAATACCGCACCGGCATCTACTATGTGGACGAGGCCGACCTGCCCGTCATCGAGGAAGTGTACCAAGAAGTACAGCAACAATACGAACAGCCATTGGCCGTAGAGAAAAAGCCACTGGAGAATTTCTATACCGCAGAGGAATACCATCAAGACTATCTGGACAAGAATCCCGACGGCTATTGCCACCTGCCCCTCTCGCTCTTCGAGTTTGCCAAGAAGGCCAAGCCCGCCCGATGAGAGATGAATCCTCTGTTGGGACTCACCCGACCGGAGCAATAATGCCAAAGGAGAGAAAGTATGAAAAAACACCTATAACAATACATGCCATGAGAAAACATATGATGCTATGGATATGCGTCATGCTGACGATATCGGTCCACGCTGTCGACCTGAAGCGATGCAAAATCGTTTACAACCAGCAGGACGCGCCTCTGGTGGCCAAGATGGCGGCCACGCTGAGCGAGGACATCTGCCGCGTAACGGGAACGAGTCCCGCCATCGTGACGAGAATGCCCAAAGGCGACGCCGTGGTGCTCTGCACGGTAGAGAAGTTGGGCACTGTCTGTCGCGGCATGAACGCCAATGAGTTGCGCGGCTCATGGGAGCGCTACAAAATCATTACGAAAGGCAAGCGGCTGGTAGTGGTGGGCAGCGACCCCCGCGGACTGGCCTATGGCGTGCTGCACATCAGCGAGGCAATAGGCGTTTCGCCTTGGTTCTGGTGGGCCGACGTGCCCGTGGAGCACAAACAGACACTCAACTATGAGGAAAACTTCACATCGGCATCGCCCTCGGTGAAATACCGCGGCATTTTCATCAACGACGAGGACTGGGGAATGTATACCTGGGCATCGAGGAACTTCGAGAAAGACCTTGGCGACATCGGACCGAAAACCTACGACAAGGTATGCGAGCTCATCCTCCGTCTGAAGGGCAACATGCTGGCACCGGCCATGCACACCTGCACGGGTGCCTTCTATAGCCATCCACAGAGCCAGGTGGCCGCCGACGCTTGGGGCATCATGATCACCACGAGCCACTGCGAGCCTCTGCTCTTCAACAACGCCTCGCCGTCGGAATGGACCAAGGAACGCGACGGAGAGTGGAACTACCTGACCAACAAGTCGACCATCTGGAAGAAATTTGACGACCGTATCCGTGAGACGGCACAATACGACAACATCTACACAATGGGAATGCGCGGACTGCACGACGAGGCCATGAAAGGTTCCACCGACCCTCGAGTCAGGGCCCACACCCTGGAGCAGGTGTTCGCCGACCAGCGCGAGATCCTACAGCGGCATAAAGGGAAGGCGGCCGACCACATACCACAGATCTTCGTACCCTACAAGGAGACGCTCGACATCTATGATGCCGGTCTGCGCGTGCCCGACGACATCACCATCGTATGGCCCGACGACAACTACGGCTATATGAAGCGCGTGAGCAATGCCTCTGAACGGCAGCGCAAGGGCGGTGCCGGCGTGTACTATCACCTGAGTTATCTTGGAACGCCCCACGACTATCTCTGGGTTGGCTCCACCGCCCCCGCACTGATGTATGAGGAATTGAAGAAAGCCTATGATGCCGGTGCCCAGCGCTATTGGTTGCTCAACGTGGGCGATATCAAGCCCCTGGAGATAGAAGTGCAGCAGTTCTTCGACATGGCCTGGAACCTGGACGCCTTCAATTACGACAATGTGAACCGCTATCAGGCACAATGGCTCGCCGGTATCTTCGGCAAACAGCACACGCAAGAACTACAGCAACTGCTCGACACTTATTACCGACTGGCGTGGCAACGGAAGCCCGAATACATGGGCTACGAGATAGAATGGGACACTCCGGAGAATGAGCGTCTGCACGACAGCGACTTCTCCTTCGACGACGGCACGGCACAACGGCGTCTGTCCGACTACCAGACGATCTCCGACCGTGTGAGTCGACTCATGCGCTCGCTCCCTTCCACTTACCAACCCGCATTCTTCGAGATGCTGGGCTACGCTGTCCTGTCGGCCTACCAGATGAACCGCAAATTCCTCATGGCCAAGCTCAACCATGCTACAGGAAGTGAGCAGTCGGCCAAGGAGTCACGGATGGCCAACGACAGCCTCATGGTGTTGCTCCACCAATACAACCACTTGCTCGACGGGAAGTGGGACCAGATGATGTCGCAGATTCCCCCTGGCTTTGTGGCCCAGTACCAAAAGATGCCCGAACTCGTGACCGAGCCCACCGATCGGTTCAAACTGCCCGAAGAGCAGCACTACCCCACTTTCCCCTACTCCATATCCCTCGACGGCATCCAAGCCACGAAATTCTTCCGTCTCATCGAGGGTATGGGTCCCGACTGGAAGGTGCTGCAACTGGGTGAGCCCCTGGATGCCGTACAAGACCCCACCAGCCATGCTTCACAGCATATCGACATCCAATTTGAGACGCCCTCGGCATCCGATTCCCTGACTTTATGTATCTCGTGTGTGCCTGTATGGCCCATAAGCCAAGACCGGAGCAACCGGTTTGGCGTGAGTGTGGACAATGGCGCACCCATCGTGTGCGAGAACAAGTTTGAGGAATGGTCGGCATCATGGAAACGCCAGGTGCTGGAGAACCGCAAGGACTTCACGCTCAGAATCCCCATCGACAGCAAGCGAACCAAGCATACGCTCACCCTGATTATTGGAGACCCAGGGCAGCTCATCCAGCGCATCAGTTTCTCCACCAAATAAAGATGCAGGCATTCCAATAGGCCTTTACAAACAATCATAATCACTCGCTATCGGTGAAATGGCCAAGAAAGAATGTGCGATAGGCTTGAAAAAACCGCAGAGGCGAAAAAAAGAAGGCAAAAATTTGCATAAGAAAAAAAATAGCACTAATTTTGCACTCGCTTTTTCGACCCGTGTACCTATCCCCAAGGACAAGGCACACGACAAATCAGGAGAGATGGCAGAGTGGTCGATTGCAACGGTCTTGAAAACCGTCGTACCGAGGGGTACCGGGGGTTCGAATCCCTCTCTCTCCGCAAGGTTGCTTGATTATCAGTGATTTACGAGATTCACACCCAATTTTACACCAAAAAATGTAAAATTGGGTGTTTTCTTTTTATTTGGTCCTAAGGCTGCCTTTTTCAATTATCCAAAAATGTGGGGTCAGCAGATTAGTGTAGTAGGTGATTAAAACCTTTTTGAAGCAAAAATGACCTTGGGGTGTCTTTCAGAAATAAAAGACCTTTTTAAGAGAGTTCACATAATCATTTCTGCTATTTGTTGGATGATAAATATTTACTTAATGAGGGTATTTTACTTAAAATTTGCATAAAACGCAAATAAAAACGTTTAATTTACGTTGTTTTTTGTCTTGTAATAACGATATTCAGTATTTAATTGTTACCTTTGTACCCATAATCCATAATAAACCCATAATCCATAATAAGAAGAGTAATGACAAGAGACATCAATCGTATCAAGGTTGTTTTGGCAGAGAAGAAGAGAACAAACAAATGGTTGGCTGAGACATTGGGGAAAGATCCTGCTACTGTATCAAAGTGGTGTACCAACTCTGCCCAGCCAGGACTTGAAACTCTGCTTCAAATAGCAGAATGTTTGGAGGTGGATGTAAAAGAGCTCATCAACTCCAGCAAAAGTGATGTGGTGTATATTCAAGTAACCAAATAAATAGCATCCGGTTATATGCCAGTAAACAAGAATGCACAATTCAGATACCAAATCTTAGACAGATGTTTTAGTGACTTCCGTCATAAGTATGACTTTGATACGCTTTTGGAGAAGGTTAACGACCATTTGGAAGATGTTCAAGGAGGTGACTCTATGATTGGTATAAGGCAATTAAGAGGTGATATCAATGCCATCCGCAAAATGCTTCCTGATGGAATATATCTTGAAGCAAAGCCGTATTATGACAAGAAATGTTATTATAGGTATTCTGAACGCGACTTTTCTATCTTTCAGAATGAACTATCGCCGGACGAAGTTCAGAAGCTTCGCTCAACAATTGAGATGCTAAGTCGCTATCGTGGCGTTCCTAACAATGCTTGGTTGGAAGAAGTGATTTCCAATCTTGAATATCGCTTTGGCATCAAATCCAATAGTGATAATGTGGTGGCGTTTGAACAGAATGAACAATTGAAAGGCTTGGAATATTTGTCGGAGGTAATAGATGCTGCCGTCAATCATACACCTCTTATTATATATTATAAAACGTATAAGGGTAAGGAATTTACATCAACCCTCCATCCCTATCATGTCAAGCAATACAATAACCGTTGGTTCCTTTTTGGCTATGAGGAAGAATCTGGAAAGATTGCAAACAAAGCGCTAGACAGAATACATCACATCTCATTGGCAAATGTTCCTTTCAAACCAAATACATCCATAGACTTTGGGCATTTCTTTGACGATATTGTCGGCGTTTCAATCCCCTATGATGACGTACAGAAAGAGACAGTCGTTCTACAATTTACACCAGCACGCTTTCCATATGTAACATCTAAGCCTATTCATAAATCACAAGTTGTGATAGATGAAGAAGATTGCACTGTATCATTGGAAGTCAAGCCCACTCGTGAGTTGGAACAGCAGATTTTATCCTTCGGACCAGACGTTGAGGTTCTCTCTCCTGATACTTTTAGAGTACAAGTTGGACGGAAAATTGCAGAAAATTATAAAAAATATTTTCCTGTGCAGAATGAATGCACAGACAACTTGTAACTTTGCAACAGAATTAATAACAGATACTTAATTTTATATCGATATGAAATATATAGGTTTTAAGAACTTTAGAAAATTTGAGAATTTCCCAAATTTGAACTTGGCACCCATTACGATGCTGGTAGGTGGAAATAATGCAGGTAAATCTAGTGTTGTTAAAGGAATTCTTGCTCTATCAGATTTCTTTTCCTATAGAAACGACATGTTGGAAGTCGATATGTTTATGAGAGTAGGGCATGTAAACGACATAAAAAAAATGAAATTAGAAGCCCTCAAAGGTATTAAGTTCTTTTTCAATACGAGTTATCTTGCTCATATCGGAACCTTCAAAAGAGCATTATACAATAGAGCTAATGAAAATGTTATAACATTCAAAACGGATATAGGGCAATGTGATTTTGAAATAGAGGTAATTGGCAATAAGAACGATGAAGAACTTGTTTATGGCATTGTCTCAAAAGTCCGTCTTAATATAACCGATTTCAGTATTTCTGTTGAGATTGATTTAGGTCAAGATAGAGCGAATCTTGTTTTTCATTCCAAGAGTGTTAAAGCAATTTCGGACAACAATCGTCGTCGTGATATTGAATCTATAAAGAAATACTTTAGCAGTTTTGACAAGGACATCTCCATATCGACTGGAATTTCTGATTATTGGATGCCAGGTAGGTCTGATCTAATAGGCTCTCTATTGGAAGCAATTGAAACAGGAATTGATATATCTCTCTTCCCTTGTCAAGAGGATAGAGATATTCGGAGTCGCTTTTTTAAAGACTTACCAATAATTGATATTGATGAGGATACCAAATCTTTCTTAAAAATGTATTGTAACACATTCTCATCATCTTTTATGGGTCCAAGGCGATATATGACAAATAATGGCTTCAGGCTGCCCTATTCCAGAGGGCCGCTATATCGTATGGCAAATATTGAGTATCTTTATGCTCACGCCGTTACTCAAACTGTTATTTATAGTGCTAAAGATTCTAATGACTATTTATCCAAAACTATTCATGAATTTGCTCCATTACAAAGTCATAGAAATAGAAGAGAATTCGTTGTCAAATGGATGAAGGAATTTGGAATAGGCCAAGGCTTTACGATAAAATCAGTTGGCGGAGAAGCTCATCTCGTGTGGATTACAAATAACGACGGTGAAAAAGTCAACCTCGCAGACAAAGGTATGGGTTCAATTCAGTTGATGGTTTTATTATTCAGATTAGCGGTTATGCTACCACAAAATAGGCGAATGTTGCCTATGGAAAGGGTCGGTAAAATTATTATAATAGAAGAACCTGAACAAAACTTGCACCCAAGATTGCAGAGTAAGTTGGCTGATTTGTTTTATGAATTAAATAAGAATTACGGTTTTCATTTCTTGATTGAGACTCATTCTGAATATCTTATCAGAAGGAGCCAAGTAATTGTAGCAAACGAGAACTATGAAAATGAAGATGAATTAAAGAATAATAATCCTTTCATGGTATATTATTTCGATGAAAGTAATGACAGAGAACCATATTTCCCTATGACGTATGAACTTTCTGGCGCTTTCAAAGAAAAATTTGGCTCAGGCTTCTTCGATGAAGCATCAAAGTGGGATATGACTATTATTCGTAAAGAATTTGAACTTAAAAAGAAGAATAGAAAGTAGCGTATGTTTACAATCTATACAACTGAAGAAAAACTCAAAGAATTCTGTCTTGAGGGAGATGAGTGGTACGATATTATCAAGAATCAAAAAACAATAATTATTTGTAATGATTCTGATGAAGAGGAATGGGATGTATCCGATACCATTCTTATGAATCTTCATCGTGCTGGAACGACAATAGAGGTAGATAATACTCTTGTTGCGGAAATAAAAGAAGATAATAGCAAAGTACTAGACTTGATAAATCCTGCATATATTCTGGACTTTAAAGAAGACGAGGCAAAAAAGATAGAGAACAAGTATGGGGTTTTATTTTATTCCACAAAAAACACCCCCAAGCCAATTCTTGTCAAGCGTGGATGGTCTATTGATACTTCCGACAATAGTAAGCCGAATACATGGGATTATTTCCTTAAAGGTAATCAGGTAAAGCTTAATTCCTTTTTAATTGTTGACAGATATTTTTTCTCAAGTGAGGCAGGTGAGACAATAGACGATTCACTATTTAATTTAAAGTCTATTCTTAATGTGTTGTTACCTTCCACCAACATGTACAAGTTCACAGTGAGCATTATATTTGATGAGTCGCGGTCTGATTTGTCGATGTCAGAACTGGCAACTAAAGTAAATAAAATAAAGAAAAGCATATTGGGAAAGACTCCATTTACATTGGAGCTAATTTCAATTGATAGCAACTGTTACAAGTACGAAGATACACATGATAGATTCATTGTTTCTAATTATTTTGTAATTAATGCAACGCACAAGATAAAAGCTTTCAATGCGAGAAACCAATCCCTGTGTGGGCAAAAATTGTTTTTTGACTATCTATATAGTAATGGAATCGAAGAGGGGGATATTTCTTCAACTCCAGAAGTATCACAGGATAGGGTCCTGAAAGCCATATGTGATGCAATACACACCAGCAAATCGGAAATTACTTATGCGGCAAATGGTCAAACAAACAAAAAAGGAATATTTTCACTACAAAACGAACTTTTTTGTTATTAGTTCACTCCAATTGAACCTATATTAAATAACATTGCAATCAGATATTAATAATTGTGATATGACAGATAAACAAAACATACAGTCTCAGCCTCGTGACATTATGCACTACGAGAGCGATATATGGGCGATAGCAGACTTGCTGCTGGCGGCTAGTGTGAAGCAGAGTGACTTCCCTGCTTACATGATGCCGTTCTTTGCATTGATGATGCTCGAAGGACGAATGCTGAATGCCATGAAGCGTGTGGAAGTAGAGGAGGGACTGACAGTGAAGGATGACCCAGAAGACTTCAAGGAGGCCTTCATCGACATGGATTGCGGATATAATGACTACATTGTCATGCAGGGCAAGACGCTGAGTAGTATCTGTAGTAATGATACGACCTTTGAACAGGACTTTGACAGTTACCTGAAAGCCTTTGACGATGTGCTGAAGAAGTTGCTGGGTATTGAACGTGGTAAGGACGAGAAGAAGTTCCTCAATATGGACTACTATGTGTCAGAACTTCGCAGCAAGAAAATTCTTCTGTCCGTCATTACGGCATGGTCAAAGATAGACCTATCACCATACGATAACTCTGCCATCACTACGTTGGAGGAGCATATCAAGCGTAAGTGGGCTGACATCAGTGCTTCTACTGCTGGAGAGCAGTATACTCCTGATGATATTATCTCACTGATTGCGGATATTGTCGCTACAAAGGTGACAAAGCCGAAGGATCAGAATATCCATGTTTATGACCCGACCTGTGGTGGCGCGAACCTGTTGTTTGGTGTGGCAGACCGTCTGCATACACAAGCTGGCTATCAGAATATTCATACATGGGGCAGTGAATACAATGATGCACTCTATGCTTTGGCAGCCATTGAGAGTCGTTTCCGTAGCCATTCTCATATTTATTATGGTAACACACTTACCACCGCTCCTTGTATGGGACGCGATATAGATGTGATTGTGGCTAATCCGCCATACGGCACGAAATGGAGTGGCTACGAGAGGGAAATCAAGAACGACCAAAAGGGGCAATTCCCTGGTGGTCTGCCATCAGTAAGCGACGGGCAGTTGCTATTCATGCAGCATATCCTTTGGCAACTCGCCCAGAATGGTATTGCCGTAGAGGTGCATAATGGTTCCACGTTGTTTAGTGGTGATGCTGGTAGCGGAGAGAGTAATATTCGCAAGTATATCTTTGACCACGATTGGGTAGAGGCCATCATCCAGATGCCGCAGAATGAGTTCTTTAACACAGGCATCTACACCTACTTGTGGATAATGAACAAACAGAAGCCTTTCGAAAGAAAGGATAAAGTGGCACTCATAGATGGTAGTAAGTTGTGGCGTTTGTTGAAGAAGGCCAAGGGTGATAAGCGTCGTGAAATGACAGAGGAACATCGTGCCGAGATTGTAAAGGCTCTGACAGACTTCAAACCAAGTGACATCTGCAAGATATTTGACCGCGAACACTTCTACTACAACAAACAGAGTTTAACGCTGACGGAGGTGGATGTAAATGGTGATCATCTAAAAGAGCCTGTTGCACTGAAAAAGATTAAGTCTGTTGTGTTGAACGATGAAACGTTCACGGAGTTGAAAGGTCTTGATACGAATGCTGGAAATGCGCTGAAGAACAAGCTGAAGGCTGCTAATATAGATGAGGACCGAATAGCGATTACACTCGAAGATGGCACCTCTTATCGTTACGACCAAGAGCAGGAAACAATTATTTGTGAAAGCAAAGAAGGATGTAAGGCTTTGGGCTGCGGAGTCTTTAAGTTTGATTTGAGCACCTCAAAGGGAAAGAAGTCGCTGAAGGTAGAGGTTATACCACGCACCACAGCTGACTATGAGATTATTCCCCATCACTTTGACGAACATGAGAACCAACGTGAGATTGATGCCTTCATGCAAAAGTATGTTTTCAAGCCACACGTCCTAGCCAAGAATGTAGTTGGCGTAGAGTTGAATTTCAACAAGGAGTTTTATGTTCCGGAAAAGATTGACAAGGTGGAGGATGTGCTGGAAGAATTAATACAGTTGAATGATGGGCTGAAAGGAATTCAAGTATGAGGTTAAAGGAAATATGCGATTACATATCGCGTGGTACTACACCAGTTTATGTGGATGAAAGCCCATATAAGGTGATGAACCAAGCTACTTTTAGTAAAGGGTGGCTTGATGAGAGCAACATGCGTTATACCTCAAAGAATGCTCGTGAGGCGCAGATTAAAAAAGGTGATTTGCTAATGGCATCTACAGGCGGTGGAGTTCTAGGTAAAGTTTTCTTTTTTGATTCAGATGACACATCTTTTTATGCAGATTCCCATGTTTCTATCTTACGTAATAGCAAAGGAAAGAACCTGATGAAGTATCTTTATTACGTTTTTTCCATAAAATACGATGAGATAAATGCAACAATGGTTAAAGGCTCTACAAATCAAACAGAACTGCAACGCAACTATCTGCTGGCTTATGAAATGGACATTCCATCACTTTCCAAGCAACAGCGTATAGTGGATTATCTGGATGCGAGACTTGGTAAAATTGATGCACGAATTGCAATTCTAGAGAAACAGCAGGATGCGTATGCTCGTCTGAAGAAGAGTGTCATTCATCATGCCGTTACCCGTGGACTTAATCCAAATATATCTCTCAAAGATTCTGGAGTGGAATGGATTGGCATGATTCCTGAACATTGGGAACGTTTTCGTCTTAAAGACCTTGGATACATGTATAGTGGTTTATCTGGAAAATCTGGAGATGATTTCCGCTGTGATGATGAAACAAAGACGAAACCTTATGTGCCATTTACAAATGTACTCAATAATACAGTTATTGATAATAATAACTTTAATTCTGTTGTGATGGTAGATAATGAGCAACAGAATCAGGTTAATGTAGGCGATTTGTTGTTTTTAATGAGTTCTGAAGACTATGAGAGTATTGCAAAATCAGCAGTAGTGTTGGGCAATCCTGGTGAGGTCTATTTGAATAGTTTCTGCAGAGGACTCAGAATAACTAATCATAATTGTTATGCTCCGTTTTTAAACTATCAGTTAAGCTCTGAAATGTATAGGGATGCTTTACGTTTCGAAGCAAGAGGCTTTACTCGTATCAACATAAAGATAGATAGGGTAGCTAGTCATTTTGTTTCATTACCTCCATTCTCTGAACAGCAGGCCATTACTGCGTACCTTGATGAGAAGTGTGCAAAGATAAATGCAGCTACAGAAAACATTGGTAAGCAGATAGACGCTCTTAAACGACTGAAACGTGCTTTAATAAATGAAGTTGTAACTGGCCAACGTGCTGTATAAAACACATCTGCGTATGAACGAGAAAGAACAATATATCAACTTTGACGAGTATATACGTCAAGGTGAGCCCCAAAAGAAAGAGAGGGCCGAGGCTTGGCGTGTGGCGATTGGACTGCAAGCTGTAGATGGTTTGAAAACCTCAGAATATCTGCAAGACACCGCACGTAGGAATATTGAGGGTGAAATCACCATCGATGAAGCACGCGAATTGGTGAAGGAATACTACATCAAGAAAACAGCCCACGACAATGATGACGCAGACAAGGAAGAGGCAGACCGAGTTTCGAGTAACATTTCTAAACTTCTTCAGACAGATGCTTTTACGTACAGCGTTGCTGGACTTGCGGCTATTCATCGTGCCATATTCGAGGGGGTGTTCAAACATGCCGGACGATTCCGCGACTATGACATCTCTAAAAAGGAGTGGGTGCTGCGAGGTGATTCTGTGCTTTATGGACGCTGGCAGGATTTGCGTATGACCATTGAGTACGACTTGAGCCAGGAACATCAGTTTGACTATACTGGATTGAACAAAGACCAGATGGTGGAGCATCTGGCAAAATTCGTTTCAGGTTTATGGCAGATACATCCATTTGGCGAAGGTAATACACGTACCACAGCTATCTTCACCATCAAGTACCTGCGCTCACAGGGATTTAGTGTAAACAATGATTTGTTCGAACGCCACTCTTGGTATTTCCGCAATGCGTTGGTAAGAGCCAACTATCGGAATTTGGAGAAAGGCATCGGTTATGAACCAATATTTCTGGTACGTTTCTTCCGTAATCTGTTACTGGGCGAGAATCATACATTGAAAAACAGATATATGATGATCGATGCACCAGAGGAATGGAAGATGCCTGACAGCGAACAATCACCCGACAAGTCACCCGACAAGTTACCCGACAAGTTCAGTACAAACAATGAGTATGTCAAGAGGTTAGTTGAAGTTGTCGGGCATGATGAGGTGACGATAAAAGATACATTAAAAGTATTGGGGCTTAAAGATAGGGAAAGTTTCATGAAGGTATATCTTAACCCTGCATTGAAGGAGCAGTTTGTGCGTATGAAATACCCCGACAAGCCCAACCATCCCCGCCAAAGGTATATGCTGACGGCAAAGGGGCTGGCACTCTATAACGAAATCAAAAAGTAAAATCATCTGCGTATGAACGAACTGAAGATACAGCATGAATATGTGATGGAATTCCTTTGCCGACTGGAAGACCAAGGAGGCTTGGGTTATCGCAATGTGAGCAACATTGTTGTAAGCAATGATTTGTTCATTCCTTCCATTATGGGCGAGTTCGTCAAGAATAGCCAGCCCGAGACATGGGCACGTTTGCTAAGGAAGTTCAGCAACGATGAACAGACTTTGCAAAACGCCTTGAAGGACAAGGTGAAGGAAACCCTTTTGGATGCCCAGAATGTGGCTATCTACATCAATGGTCACAAATCCATCACCTTCGAGGGTGAAAAGGTCTGGCTCTTCTATGTCTCAGGAACAGAATTGAAAGGGGATGAAGAGTTCAGGCAGAATATCTTCTGTGCTGTAGAAGAATCGAGTCATACGCTCAAAGTTGTTGAGGCAAAGCTTTATACTATCCGTCCTGACATCATGTTCTTTGTTAATGGCATCTACATTGGCTACATGGAACTGAAGTCTTCCACTAAAGGACAGACGGCACGTGTAAATGGACGTCAAAAGGTAGCCAAGGACTATCTTGCTACGGTGAAGGCATTGACGGAGCAGGAGAAGCGTGACGCAAAGGCGATGAAACAGCGTAAAGAGGTGATGGCTATCTATGAGAAAGCCATACACCTAACAGCTAGCGACTGCAACGAGACATACGTGATGCGAGGCATCAACCAGTTCTTTGACGTTGCTCATCAGGGTTTCACAAGTGAGCCAGCAAAGACAGTGGATGAACTAACACCTGTTGTATTGGAACCATTCAAAGTTTATCCTGTTACCACTTCGGCACAAACAGAGAAGCAACGGTTTGAAGAAGTGATGCGAGCTCTGTACGATAAGAAGATGATAGAGAAAGAGATTCTCTACTACAACTTCATTGAATATAAGTATGTAAAGAAGGAAGGGGCAAAAGAAAAAGAACGCACCTCTAACACTGGTCGCTTGATAGCACCGCGTCCCAAGCAGAAGTTCGGTTGCGACAAGATTATGGGTCGCATTACGGAAATGCTGGATCATGAGAAGGAACCTGGCTACTATATTAACAAGCTCCGTACTTATTTGCAGTCTCAGGGGATTACGCCTCAGAAGATTGAGGAAATAATTCTGTTGCGCGAACGTTATTTCAACAACAAGTTCGTGTATTCACTTTTATTGCAGTATGCTGCCGGATTCGGTAAGAGCAATATTATCGGATGGACTGCTTTGCGACTGAAGGACTTCCGATATGAAGGCATGTATGCCTACGATAAGGTGATGATAGTCGTTGACCGATTGCAATTGCGTGACCAGTTGGATACCATGATGATGAACATGAACATTGACAAATCGATGTTCGTTGAAGCAACAGACCGAGACACATTCATTAATGCCTTGGAGGGCAAACTGAGAATCATCGTGGTGAATATCCAAAAGTTCTTGGATCTGCAAGATGCACTGTCGGCAGCTGGAAAGAAGTTAAAGAAGATGCGTGTGGCATTCCTCATTGACGAGATTCACCGCAGCAATTCCGGAGAGAACAATCAGGAAATGATAGACCTCTTCGCTCGATTGCAGGAGACATTCAATGTAGGTGGTCAAACGGTTGTGAAAAAGAATCTGCTGATAGGTTTTACTGCCACACCAAGCGAGGAAACGCTGGCGAAGTTTGGAGAGTTCCGTAGTGCTTTGACGAAACCTATGTGGATCCCGTTCGACTGTTACACCATGCGTGAAGCCATAGAGGACGGTTATATCCTCGATCCCACAAAGGCCATTATTCCTTATGCCGTACCTGTTGATTTCGAACTGCCAGAGGAGTTACGAGACAGCGATGAAGATGACATAGACATTGTTCTCCGCAAGGATAAGGTCTATTCGTTCGAGCCCCGGATGCATAAAATAGCAGAATTCATTGTTCATCGTCTTGTGAGTCTCGTTTATAAGAAGATTCGTGGAGAAGGAAAAGCTATGCTGGCAGTGAGGAGTATTCCCAATGCCATTAAGTATTTCAACATCATACGGTCATTGTACGCTCAAAAATGCCAGGAGCCTGCGTATGAGAAATACAAAGATGCCCCCATCGTTATCATCTATAGCGATGACCAGAAGAACGAATCATGTGCTACACTGAATGGCGGCGTGAGCGAAGAGAAAGTGATTCAAAACTTCCGTCAGGCGAAGAATGGCTTGATTATCGTGGTTGATAAGTTACAAACAGGATTCGACGAGCCGAAGCTGCATACGCTTTTCCTCGATAAGGAAATAAGCGACATCAATGCCATTCAAACTATCAGCCGTGTGAACCGTACCTGTAAATATAAGGACGATTGCCATATTATTGACTGTTCATGGCATAATGTAAACGTAGGAAACATCAGACAGGCTTTCAATAAGTTCTGCGATATGGCTATCTCTGACTTCAATCCAGAGTTTGAAACCCAAAGTGTGGCTCATACATACAGGCTGCTTCAATCCAGTGACCCATATTTGCAGTGGTTCTCACGTTATCAGCATGAGCGTGAAGATACGCACTTTGTGCTGGAGATGGAAGATGGAATACGCCAATGGATTGAACAATGCTTTTATCAAGAAGCTCTTGCCAAGAAATACAATGAGGACAATGGCTTGAAACCCTCAGATGCAGACTATCATCCTGTTACGAATCCTGCTCGTGACCTTCGGAGCTTTGTTGGTCATTACTTCTCTGGCATCCGTCTCTTAGATGGAGTCTTTGTCATAGACCAAAAATACTATGATGAGGTATTCCTCATGTTCTGGCAAATCTATTGCCATATCTACCGTGAGGTTAACCGACAAACAGAGGACGAACCATACGAGTATGAAGTAATCGACAGTGATGAAGAGCCAGGCATCACATTAGTAGATGACGATGGAAGCGGTAATGGGGGAGGTGGACATGGGGGGCCACGTGGTGGGTCTGGTCCCCAGCCCCCAAAAGGGAAAAGCATAGATGAGGTGCTGGCTATCCTACAACGGTTGCACGAAACAGAACAATTGACAGCAGAACAAGCTCAAATCTGGTTGCGTGAGATCGGTTTGATGTTTGCGAGTTCTGCGCCTTTGCGAAGGATGACAACTACTCCGAAGATGAGAAGTTGGCGGAATACAAGAAGGTTCAAGGCAGGTATCGCCGCAGTCTTAAGAACCGTCCCGATTTTGCACAGGTTGAGCGGTTCAAGCAGATGATTGCTGATAATGTTGAGCAATTGTTTGCCATTTTCATGGCAGATTTGCGCAATGTTGAAAACGGTGATTCAGACTTTGACTATGATACCACAAATCAGACACCTCGGCAGGGCGGATTCTCCATGGAGGATTTGATGGAGATGGCACGTAAGAAGATACGCCCCGAATATGATGAAGGAAAACTTCAACAAAGAATCATTTCGACTTTTAGTGACCATTTCAGGGGATTGTCCCGATATATGCGCAGTTTCAATGAGACCACAAGAAACCTGTTTATGGTATTGAATACGCCATCACTGCCTAGTCTCGATGGAATGGACAACGTTGTAAAGGAATCGCTGAACATGGTATGCATGGCTGAAGGTCTTAGTTTGTCAGACAAGCGAATACATCTTGACATGCTTCTGATGAGATATGAAGTATATCTTAAGAAACTTTATTATCTCATTCACAAAGAAGAGATTCCCGCAAGAGAAGAGGGCCAAGGCGCAACACTATCAAATGCCGTCTTTGCATTTCCTGCTTTGCGTGGTTTGAAAAACAACCCGATGTTTGCCTATCAAGAGTTCTCACAGAGGTTGACCATGCTTCGCCAATTGCGAAACGACGAATCTCACGCAAGTATGAATATGACGGAACAAGAAGTGGATGCAGCTTTACGTATTGTAATAGACATGTATCTATTTGTGACTGGCATGAATATCACAGAGTTGGAAGCTGCTGGGTATGACGTTGACGAAATACATCAAAAGACCACAGCCATTCCTATCCATTCATATAACTATGATGACGAGAATTCTCACGACTACAACATGGCAGCTGAGTCTTTTGTTCCAGCTAATGAACTTACTGAGGAACAGAGGATAGACGTACTTCGCAAGAGTCTCGTCCAGATGATGAATCATGGAGGCTACCGTCCTTCAGATAAAACTTTCTGCAAGCAACGTCATTGGGTTGCTGTTTACCGTATAGCAGCTGACGAGGGTTTTACTATTGATGGACAGCCAAGATATTTCAAACAAATAGTAGATGGTATGCATCTCTCAAATTGCAAAGTACCTTTAAACATAGATACTCTTGAACGTAACATAAAGAGTGTTTATAGCACATCCTTCGTTGATTGGAGCGAGAATGGACTTGTTGGAAAGAGTCTTGATAAATACAACGACATCAAACGATGTGCCGAAGTATTTTTGACGATATTGTCAGATAATCGACCTAAAAGATAGCATTTGAGTGCTATATAAGGTTGGGAGAAAATGCAAATGAAGGGTAAAATGAAAATTTTGCCCTTTATTCATGAAATTTTGTCAGCTATGCAGAAAGACTGCACAGATTGGCATTATCTTTACATAAAGTTTTATAAAATTTTAGTTTTATGAAAAATATTGATAATTTATTTTCAGAGTTTATCGACAACCTGAGCCTCACCGACGCTCAAAGAAAAGATGCCAAGACAAAATACACAGGTGTAATTGATTGTTTGGCAAAGCATTTTTATGATAGAGACTCAAACAGCAACGACCAGTTTCTGTTCGGCTCTTACAAGACAAGAACAAACATCCGACCAATTGACGATGGGTCGGACGTTGACGTGTTATTCAAAATTGATGAAGACACATATGAAAAATATGAGGACAATCCCTCTGGATTGCTTCAGGAAGTAAGGACGGCACTCAAAGAAAAATATACTACGACCGAGGAAATACATGCATGGGGTAAAGTTGTCTTAGTCAAGTTCAGCGACGGACACCACAATGTCGAAGTTCTACCAGCCTTTGAAAATGACGACGACACATTCAAGATCCCCAACACGGAGAATGGCGGTTCGTGGGAAGAGGACTTCAACCCTCGTGAACAAGTAGATTCGTTCTGCGAATCTAATGAAGACACTGATGGTTTAACACGAGAACTCACTAAGATAATAAAAAATTGGGTACGCAACACATCGTCTCTAACATACAAGTCATATCAACTCGTTACTGATGTAATTGATTTCCTATATGATACATACCCTGATGGTAAAGGTAGTAATAAGTATGACGAGATCGTTCAGGCTTTTCTCATCTACAAAAAGAATCGTCTGATCTCCAATGACAGCAAATATACCCATTTTGAAACAGCTATCAAGCGTGCAAACAGGGCTGTTCAGTACGAAAAGGAAGGAAAACATATTGAGGCTTCTGAGGAATGGAGGAAAGTTTTTGATTGTAACTTGTTCCCAAAAGCTAATGAGAACGAGCAAAGAGAACAAGACGTTCTTATATTTTCTACGGCGCCCAAACCATGGAGTTATTAACTGACAGTGAATTTAATTGGTTGACAAAAAGTCATCCAGGACTGACGTACATACCGTCGGCTAGGATGATTGTCGGTAAATTTTGGGTCAATGCAAAATATCGTGAGTTAGCTGAAATAACTGATGACTATGAAGTGTTGATTCACCTTAACCATGGCAACTCGTTCCCTACGGTTTATGAAACTGCTGGAAAAATCAAGCGGATGGCTAAGACACTCAATCAACCGATGTCAGAACTTCACGTCAACTACGATGGCACTCTATGTTTAATAAGACCAGATAAAATGAAATATTACTATTTCAAAGGTCTTAACATCAAGGATTTTATGAAACATTTAGAGACTCATTTATATTGGGTAAGTTACTTCTACCAGTATGGGAAAGCTCCATGGGGCGCAGAAAAACATGGATGGTAAAATAATATCGTAAAATGGATAAATCACAAGTAATACTTTATCTTCAAATAGCAGGAAGATATGACAAGATTCTTTGGACTCACAAGATTCAAGAAAAAGAGGGAGATATCAATGTTCGTGATAACAATATTGTCAAGAATTGGAAATGTGGATTAAGTGCTGTAACATCAGCAGGTGCAGTGGGAACAATCTTTTCATGGAGCGGAGAGACATGCGTTTGTATTATCACAGCTATCATTTCTGCCATTAGTGCATTTTTGATATGGCGATTCCCTGATGGAGAGATTATTACAAAATCACAAGCCAACAAAGCTTATGCTGCAAAAGTAAGACATATGAGGAATCGCTATGAATCGTTGCTCACAGACATCCTGGCATGTGATTTAAGTGCAACTGAAATACAAGCGAGAAGAGCCCTGTTGGAAGAAGAGGAAAATAGGCTGTTTAAAGAAACAGCTCCTCATACAAGTAATGAAGCTGTTAAAATGGCAGAGAAAGCACTTAATCAAAAGCAGGATTCTACAACCACTATGTTAGAGCTTAATGCTCATCTTCCTAAACATCTGCAATTAAGTGAAGATTTAATCAAGAACGCAATATCAGAGTACTAATAGCAAGAACAATACCATAGAAGTGATGAAAGGGACTATCCAATCATCACTTCCATGATATAATTTCCATACCTGTCCGATTCTCTGTCCGATTTATTTGTTGTCTTTCTTCGGTTCCATCCCCTTGACGTAAACCTTCTTACCATTGACAAAACTCTTGAGCACATGCCATTCTTTAGGAATGCAGAAGTTATTCTCAACATCGGCTATCGCCACATAGTAGCCATTAGGGGTGATGCCAAAGAGAACGCGTGTAGAAACATGGCCTTTACCAGTATGACCTTCAAAAAGTTCGGAAATGTTATTGCTTTCGGCAAATTGCATTACATATTCCTTTACACGATATTGATACACGAACATCTGTTCGGGGTGAACCTCCGTGTAATTCAGTGTGATGTTGTCAATCGCCGTGAAGAGCGCTTCGGCCATCTCTGTCTTCTCACGCGGAATGAAATACATGGTTCCAATGGCTTGTGCCGCCTCTACGTAGGGCATCGCCCGCTGGTAGTCATCCTCGGTGATATCCTCCACATTATTCGCTTCAAAGAAGAAATCGTCTTTCTGTGCCATACTGCTCATTGAATTTTTTGGTGCAAAGGTAATCTCTTTTTGGGGATAATTATTGTGTTATAACTTTAATGAGAACGAAAAAGGTAAAGTAAAAAAGATGAGCAAAAATAGGTAAAAACAAGCAAAAAGCCCTCAGCGATGCCCCAAAAGTGACTGCCGAGGGCGTTTCTCTGAACATTTGTTCAGACTTTCACTGAAAACAAACCCCTTATTCCTAAAAAATGATTTACTCCCTCATTTACTCCCTCATTTGCACCCTCAATTACTTTCGATATTCTTGTTATTGGAGGCTTTCTCCAATGCCTCTCTGATTATTTCAAGGTTGAATCCAGAGAGGGTGAAGGTCTGTTCTCCATCGGGGGTGTAGATGGCGTAGGTGGGATAACCTGTGCCCTTGAGTTGCTGGAATATGGCATCCAACTGCTCTTCGGTCAGGAAATAATGCTCGCCTGAAATGTCAGCAATGTATTTTTTCCATTCCTCGTAATTCGAGGTAGATGAGGTGAGATAGACGTATACGATGTCCTTGTCGCTCAGTTCCTCTTTCACGGGTTTCATCTTTTCGTGCCCTAACTTACAGGGACCGCACCATGTGGCCCATATGTCGATGAGTATGGTCTTCCCTTTGTATTTGTCGAGGATTGTATGCAGGATGTCTTCGGGAACCACTTCTGTCATGTCGAGGTAGTGGATGTTGTCGGCAAGCCCTTGCTTGTTGGCTGCAACGGTCGCTTGAAATTCGGCTACATATTTGTCGTAGATGTCGGAAAGATTCTTGTCCTCGATGAGCGGTTTCTCCAATTGTTTGGAGTCAAGCACTTGCGGCAAATAGTAGCAATAACGGGCAAGGTCGGCATTGAATCCTCGGGCATCAGCCATTG
>Ga0256407_10001945_pt1 | contig 41159 bp, 35 predicted proteins | sample RumenRJG_04DNA_FD_193489 | JGI IMG/M metagenome (GOLD analysis project Ga0256407, IMG submission 193489) | Bovine rumen microbial communities from Lethbridge, Alberta, Canada - RJG_04 | ecosystem: Host-associated > Mammals > Digestive system > Stomach > Rumen | place: Canada: Alberta... | reverse complement strand
CATTGCTCTGTTACGCTTCGCCTGTTTCCGCTGTCGGATTTGCGCTTGGGACATACATTTGCTTTGCGCTGTTGGTTTGTTCAGCCCTTCCCATCGTCATGGTACTATGGCTTCTGCTGACTTCTTGCAGTTCGTTGTTACTACGGCTCCTGCCGTCTGCAAGACCTCACGGGATAAGTCGCCAGTCTTTCCTCGTTTACCCTCTGGATTTACACACACGGGTTACGGTTGCCTTTAGGGTCTTTGATGTCACTTGCCATCTTGCCCGCCGTATGCGCCTTAATATCCAGTTTCTGTCCGTAGGGCCACGATTTCGCTATTGCTTCTTCTCGCCTGCACCTCACGATGCAAACCTTGCAATTCACTTTGGGGTTCGTCGGCAACTACGCCCCTTGTGGACTTTCACCACAGACTGACGGCATGCCCGTCATACAAATAAACGGGCCGGTATTCCGGCCCGGAGTCTTATATGTTCGATTCGACCAGATGGTCGGCTTCCTCCATCGTGTACCCTCCCGAGTAGATGAGCTCACTCTCGAGTATCTGCTTGGCGGTCCCGAGGAGTTTCTTCTCCCCGGTGGAAAGAGGCTTGGCTCTGTCCGTCCTCACCAGATTCCTGACTACCGCAGCTACTTCGAGCACATCACCCGTCTGCATTCTCTCGGTGTTCTCGCGGTATCTCTTGTTCCAGTTGGGATTCATCTTCTCCGTTTCTCCCTTGAGTACCTCGATGACCTCGGCGATTCTGGACTTATCGATAATAGATCTGACTCCGAGCTTCTCACAGTTGTCAACGGGGACGGAGGCATCCATGCGGGAGTATGGAAGCGACACACTATAATAGATCCGAGCTTCACCCAGAAAATCTTTTTCCACAATATCTGTGATGATGCCCGCACCGTACATAGGATATACAATGTGGTCGCCTATACTGAATTTATGCATTGGATTGTTTCCCTTCTGATACATGGTATTATATATTTAACTCGCTCAATTGTCAATGGGGTAAAAATAATAAATTGTACTCCTCATCCACGCAGTTGTCAATAATGATTTTGAAAATTTTTATGACGCTCCCGTTGACGATTATTTCACAAGCCTAACACATTATACTTGCCCCACCTTTTGCTTTCAAATATTTTCTCACCTGCTCAGTATGTGATATAATTTTTTGAATTGATTTATAAAACAGAAGAAGGAGTTGCCGAAATGAAAAGACTTCTTATAGTAGATGACGAGGATAAGATCCGCGAGGTCATCAAGGAATACGCTGAATTCAGCGGATATGTTGCAGAAGAAGCTGCTGACGGCATGAGTGCCATCGGCATGGTCAAGCTGAACGATTACGATCTGATCATAATGGATGTCATGATGCCTAAGCTCGACGGTTTCAGCGCTGTCAAGGAGATCCAGAAGATCAAGAACATCCCTGTGATCATGCTGTCTGCCCGCGGAGAAGAGTATGACAAGCTCTTCGGTTTTGAGCTGGGTATCGATGACTATGTAGTCAAGCCTTTCAGCCCTAAGGAGCTCATGGCAAGAGTCAACGCGGTCCTGAGCCGTGTGGACGCATCGGACAAATCATCGCAGACCATCGAGAGATTCGACGGGCTCGAAGTGAATTTTGCAGCTCGCACCATATCTGTCGACGGAAAGCGCATAGAGCTGACCCCTAAGGAATACGATCTGCTCTTCTACATGATACAGAACAAAAACATCGCTCTTTCGAGAGACAGACTTCTCTCGGATATCTGGGGATATGATTTCTTCGGGGATGACCGTACGATCGACACTCACGTCAAGAATCTGCGCAACAGCCTCGGCCCTTACAGGAAGTTCATCGTGACCCTCAGAGGCGTGGGATATAAGTTCGAATACGAAGGATAGGACCGATGTCACCGGACAAGAATCTCAACGAACCGAAAAAGCTCGACACAAGCAGCATCAAGACGACGACCCTGTTGTCGTTCCTGATGTATGCCATGATTCTTGTCGCCTTTCTCTGGGTGCTGACATCATTCTTCCTTGATACGTATTATCAGAAGATGCGCACGCAGGAGGTCATCCGTACAGCTGACGCGGTCGAAGCCCAGTACCTCAAGGGATCGACAGGCTTTGACAAATATGTTGTCGAGACTGCCGAGATCAACGGTATATATATTCAGATAAAAAACTTCGAAGAAACGCTTGAGTACAATGGTTCAGGCATATCACCGGAGAAGGCCGGATTTGCAGACGATATCACAAGGATCGACAGCAGGCTTGCAGCATCAGATACTGACAGTGTCGCCGAAACGCGGCACACCGGTTCTTCTGATTCGGAGGCACGTCTTGTCTATGCGTCCCGGATAGGATCCGGACACGATACAGCTTCGCTTTATATCATATCTCCTCTGTACCCTGATCAGATCACAATCAGGATAGTGAAGAACATGCTCGGATACATAACGTTCATTCTGCTTTCCATCGCATGCTTCCTCGCCTATGCACTTTCAAGGCGTATAACCTCGCCGATAGAGAATCTGACAAGGTCTGCGACGGAGCTCTCACAGGGCAACTACAATGTACGTTTTGACGGCGCTGCATTCACCGAGACCAAGGAGCTTGCACGTGCCCTGAACAAGGCCTCCTATGAGATGGAGAGGACTGATTTCTACCAGCGCGAGATCCTTGCGAATGTTTCGCACGACCTCAAGACTCCGCTGACGATGATCAGGTCATATGCTGAAAAGATAATAGATATCTCAGGCGACAATCCTGAAAAGAGGAATGCCGACCTTCAGATAATCATATCCGAGACCGAGAGGCTCAACCGCCTCGTAACAGACATGCTGTCCGTCTCCAACCTGCAGTCCAACAATGTTGAGATGCACCGCGAGGTATTTGATCTTGCCGAGGCGGCAGAGGATGTATATGAGAGTTTCATGGTTCTCGGTTCATCACAGGGATACGAAGTGCACTTCCACCCCTGCAAGCCGGCATATGTCATGGGCGACCGGAGCAGGATCATGCAGGTCATGACCAATTTTGTCTCCAATGCCGTCAAGTATTCCGGAGACAACAAGTTCATAGACATCAAGCTTGTCAAAAGCAATAAGAAGGTCACCTTCCACTGCATCGACCACGGTGTAGGCATACCGTCAGATGAGCAGTCTCACGTATGGGACAAATATTACAGGACGTCTGCCAACCACGAGCGCGACATTGAAGGAACAGGCCTGGGCCTTGCGATCTCCAAGAGCATCCTCAACCTTCACAGTGCAAAATACGGCGTAAAGAGCGAGGAAGGCAAGGGCTCGGACTTCTGGTTCGAGATGGATACCGTAAGGAAGCCTTCTCCTAAGAACAAGAACGGCAAGGACAAGGCTGACGAGCAGATCCAGTCCGACACGGAGAAATAGAATCACAGACAGTTAATCCAAGGCGGCTCCTGCAGCCGCCATTTATATCCGGTAACTACAGGTAAACAACATGGCCAAGAAACAGAAGTCAGTATATATGTGCACAGAATGCGGCAACGAATACCTCTCCTGGCAGGGGCAGTGTTCGTACTGCGGCAGCTGGAACACTATAGTAGAGCACAAAATCAGCGATCTCAGGGAGCCGTCCGTCGACAGCAGACGCCGCACAGGCACAGAGGGCAGGCCGGTCAAGCTGGGAAGCGTCGGCACCTCTGACTACGCACGCATGAGTTCAGGCATTGGTGAGCTCGACCGTGTACTCGGAGGCGGCATCGTCCTCGGCTCACTTGTCCTCATATCCGGTGAGCCGGGTATAGGAAAATCAACACTCATAGCCCAGTCTGCGAACAGCATCGCGTCCTCATACGGGACAGTACTGTATGTAAGCGGAGAGGAGTCCGAGGAGCAGGTCAAACTGAGAGCCGACCGCGTATGTGCAGGCAGTGTGAGTGACAACCTGTACATCTACCCGGAGACAAGCATCGAAAACATCCTCGCAGTATGCGGGGACATGAAGCCATGCTTTCTCATCATCGACTCGATCCAGACGATGTACTCATCCGAGGTCGACTCGGTCGCAGGCAGTGTCACACAGATAAGAGCATGCTCCAACCTGCTCATCAAGTTCGCCAAGACCAATAACGTGCCGGTCTTCATCGTTGCGCACGTTACCAAGTCGGGAGAGCTCGCAGGTCCTAAAACGATCGAGCACATGGTCGACTGTGTCCTGAGTTTTGCCGGTGAGCGTGACAGGGATCTGAGAATACTGAGGTCCTTCAAGAACAGATTCGGCACTACTGATGAGATCGGTGCTTTCAGAATGACATCCGAAGGCATGATCGAAGTATCCGACCTCAGCGGCAGCCTTATAGAGAACGACAGCTGCGAGGAAGGCTCCGTCATCTCTGCCGTATACGAAGGAAGCCGCCCGGTATTCTTCGAGATACAGGCCCTTGTGACCCAGGCCAACGTGGGTTTTGCCCGCAGGACAGCCGTGGGGATCAACTACAACAGGCTCAGCATGATCCTTGCTGTTCTCGAGAAAAAAGCAGGCCTGAACCTGCTCAATTATGACGTATATGTAAATGTAGTCGGCGGAATGAATACCGGCAGCACCGCAACGGACCTCGCTGTCGCACTCGCCATTTACAGCTCTTTCAAAGGGAAGACATCTTCAAGGCGCATAGTTGCCGTAGGCGAAGTCGGTCTTACCGGTCACCTCCGGTCCATACCTAATACCGAGAAGATAGTTCAGGAAGCGGTCCGCCTCGGATATGAGGCAGTGATCCTTCCTGACAGGAATGCCCGTCAGTCGGCTGAGTCAGGCAAAGTGAACGTGTCTGATTCGGGCAGGACCGTAACAGTCACTCCTCCGGGATCTGACGGAAGCAAGGGCATCCGCATAATCGGCGCGTCCAATATACGGGATGCGATCAAGGCATTTATAGGATAAGAGAAATAGAGCTTTCATTATTTTAAGTTAATATGCACTTAATGCTTGAAGTGCTTGCCGCCTTCTGCGGAACGGCTTTCTGTCCTGCGGGTATAGTCAAACTCAGGAACTTCACCGGCTGCGGCAGTATCATAGTACATCTCCGGCGAAGCTTCAGTGATGTTTTCCGCCCTTTCAGAAACAACATCAGCAGCTGAACCTGCATTGCCGGCAGCTTCAAACACGGTTGTTCCGGCTTTCCTTGCAGCCCTGGCTGCTTTTTTTGCTGCCTTTTTCGCCTTTTTCTCAGCCAGCTTTGCATTTACTCTTGCAGCATCATCCTTTCTGACTTTATCAAACCATCTGGTCTTCCTGCTGAGCCAGAAGATGACAGCGACATATACAACAGCTATGCCGAGGTCTATCAGCATCTCCGAAACACTGGTGTCGGATGACACGGTAGTCATGCCGAACCCCTGCAGGTAGAAGATAGTCATGTTGTTTACTATATGAAGAGCCGCGGATACCTCAAGTCCCCTGCCGAACCACGCAGACAGTGCGAAGGCTGCTCCGCTGATAGCTATCGCTATCTGACCGATCCTGTTGTAAGGATGTCCTGCGGCGAAGATAAGTGCCTGCAGGATGACCGCGATCACAGGGATCCTGAACCAGGATCCGAACGTCTGCATGACAAATCCTCTGAACATATACTCCTCGGCTATGCACTGCAGAGGACCGAGTATGGTAAGAAGGATGAAGCTCAGAACAGTGAATTTGACAGTAAAATTCTGATATCCCTTCTCTATGATGACATCGTTAATGATTATAGGCAGTCCGTTGATAATGAACGCTACAGGCATGCATCTCCAGAACACCCTGCGGCTCCATCCGCCTCTTGATGATGAATACGATGACATCGGTCGGTCCCTGACTATGAGTGATGCAAGCCAGAGCGAAGGTATAGCTATTGCAAGGCTTCCCAGCTGGAGCACGGACTGAAGCGGGTCTGACATGTCCATCGTGTCATATCCGCCCGATATGATCTCCATCATTTTGTTCATGGTATCAGTTCCGGTAGTGTCTCCCGCTGCAGCTCCGGCCCATATCTTGACCGCCATGATCCCGGCCAGCGTCAGCACCATATATATGGCTGCAAACAGCGCCCCTGTGAAGACCGGCTTATACCACCTGTATGAATCGAACTGTCTGCCGTACGTAGGATATACGTGCTTCTTAGCGTTGGTTTCGTCAATATAGTACATTTTTACCCTTCTGTTATGTATATGATCAGCGTTAATTGCTCTAAATCGTTTTCGTCATTATAACTCTTTTTTCGCCATGAAGGAACAGCAGACTTGATATGAAAAAAACTCCCGGACAAAAGTCCGGGAGTCTGTTATTTGAAGAAATGATTTTACGGAAGGGGCTCAGCCCCCGTAGGTCAAGGTTCTCGTCCGTACGGCAACGCCGTATGGTCCGAAGAGAACCTTACTTTTCTTCCTGTGATGCCTTGTAAGCTGCGATTACCTTGTCTGCGAGGTTGCCAGGCAGCTCTGCGTATCTTGAGAACTCAACAGTGAAGGATCCTCTTGCCTGAGTCATCGATCTGAGTGCGATAGCATAGTCGAAGAGCTCTGACTGAGGTGCCTCAGCGTGAAGAACAGTACCGCTCATTGTAGGGTCCATTCCCATTACGATACCTCTTCTGTTAGGGAGGTCGCCCATTACAGCTCCTACGTAAGCTTCAGGAACCGTGATCTCCAGCTTCATGATAGGCTCGAGGAGGCAAGGCTTAGCCTCTACGATACCCTTCTTGAATGCGAGGGATGCAGCGATCTTGAAGGAAACTTCGTTGGAGTCTACTTCGTGATATGAACCGTCATAGAGAACGGCCTTGATGTTCTGTACTTTGCATCCTGCGAGAGGTCCCTTTTCCATGCACTCGAGAAGTCCCTTCTCAACTGCAGGTACGTAGTTCTTAGGAACGGATCCGCCGAAGAGCTCTTCTGAGAACTCGAGGCCAGGCTCCTGTGAAGGTGAGAATCTGATGTGAACGTCACCGTACTGTCCTGCACCGCCGGACTGCTTCTTGTGCTTACCCTGAACATCGGAGTTGCCCTTGATTGTTTCTCTGTAAGCGATCTTCTGAGGTACTACATTTACGGATACTCCGTATCTGTCTTTCAGCTTAGCCTGGATGATTCCGAGCTGGATGTCGCCCTGTCCGCCGAGGAGAGTCTGATGTGTCTCAGCATTTCTCTCGAGTACGAATGTAGGATCCTCTTCCATGAGTCTTGCAAGACCCTGAGCCATCTTCTCGTCTTCATTCTTGTCTGCAGCTTCTACAGCGATGAAGTAGCATGGGCTTGGGAATGCGATAGCAGGGATTCTTACCTGCTTGTTCTTAGCGCAGAGTGTGTCGCCGGTCTTGGTGTTCTGGAGCTTTCCGAGAGCAACCATGTCACCTGCGACTACAGTGTCTGTCATCTCCTGGTTCTTTCCTCTTACGAAGAATACGGAACCGAGCTTTTCAGACTTCTCTGAACGTGGGTTGTAAACATCAGCACCGGACTTAAGTGTTCCGGATACTACCTTTGCATATGAGATCTTTCCGAGGAACGGATCTGCCAGTGTCTTGAATACGAACAGTACCAGATCTCCTGCAGGATCGCATGCGATCTCGATGTCGTTGTCGTCAGCGTCCTTAGCCGGTGTAACGACTGTTGCAGGCTTTGGTACATACTTGCAGAGTGAGTCGAGTACTACATCAACTCCCTCGCCTGTGATAGCACTCATTGTGAGTACAGGCATGATGTCTCCGTTGTGGATACCTGTAGCAAGGCCGTGTGCGAACTCTTCATCTGTGAACTCCTCGCCCTCGAAGAACTTCTCCATGAGTTCCTCGTCAGCACTTGCGACTGCCTCGTTGAGAGCGTCCTTGTCATCAAGAGTTACAACAGCGCTTCCGAACTTGTCCTGAAGAGCTGCGATAACGTCCTCAACAACAACGTTGTCCTTGTCGATCTTATTGATAACGAAGAATGTAGGTGCGTTATATTCCTTGACAAGGTCCCATGCCTTCTCTGTTCCGACCTGGATGCCGGAAGAAGCGTCTACCATGATGATAGCAGTAGCGCCTGTGGAAAGTGCAGCTCTTGCCTCTCCTGCGAAATCGAAGAATCCCGGAGTATCGATGAAGTTGAGCTTGGTTCCATTGTACTCTACAGGTACGAGAGTCTGGTTGATGGTGTATCCTTTTTCGATCTCCATCTTCTCATAGTCAGATACAGTGTTGCCGGACTCAACTTTTCCGAGTCTGCTGATCACCTTAGTGTTGAGCAGTCCTGCTTCGAGGAAAGTGGTCTTGCCTGTGCTGCCGTGGCCCAGCAGTACGATGTTGCGGATCTTGTCGCTTGAATAACCTTTCATTTGTTCCTCCTGGTAAGTTATATATTGTATTTCTTTAATATCTTATTTTGTCAGCCCGCCCTGCAGGCTGTAATCAACATTTTCTAGAACTCTGCGTTTCCAGGTGTTCTCGGGAACATCTGGACGTCTCTGATGTTGCTCATGCCCGTCATGTACATGAGGATACGGTCAAAACCGAGTCCGTAGCCTGCGTGCTTGACGCCGCCGTACTTGCGGAGGTCGAGGTACCAGTCATAGTCGTCTGCGGTGAGTCCCATGTCCTCGATCTTCTTGAGGAGCACATCGTAACGCTCTTCTCTCTGGCTGCCGCCGATGATCTCTCCGACGCCCGGTACGAGCATGTCGCATGCAGCTACCGTCTTTCCGTCATCGTTGAGCCTCATGTAGAACGCTTTGCAGTCCTTCGGATAATCTGTTACGAAGATAGGCTTCTTAAAGACTTCCTCAGTGAGATATCTCTCGTGCTCGGTCTGGAGCTCAAGTCCCCACTCTACCGGATACTCGAACTTCTTTCCGGACTTCTGCAGGATCTCAACAGCCTGTGTGTATGTGATCCTCTCGAAGTCTGAATTGACGATGTTGTCAAGTCTCTCGAGAAGTCCCTTGTCGACAAAGCTGTTGAAGAACTTCATCTCCTCAGGACATTTTCTCAGAACTTCGCTGATGATGAACTTGATCATTGCCTCAGCTATGTCCATGTCTCCCTGCAGGTCGCAGAATGCCATCTCAGGCTCGATCATCCAGAACTCGGATGCATGTCTCGCAGTGTTTGAGTTCTCAGCTCTGAAAGTCGGTCCGAATGTATATACGTTGCGGAAAGCCAGTGCCATGATCTCTGCCTCGAGCTGACCGGATACTGTCAGGTTCGCCTTCTTGCCGAAGAAATCCTGAGTGTAATCTATGGTTCCGTCCTCATTGCGCGGAATGTTGTCAAGATCGAGAGTTGTAACCTGGAACATCTCGCCGGCGCCCTCTGCATCGCTGCATGTGATCTCAGGCGAATGTGCATAGATGAATCCTCTCTCCTGGAAGAACTGATGGATCGCATATGCTGCAACGCTTCTTACTCTGAATACTGCGGAGAAGGTGTTGCTCCTCGGTCTGAGGTGTGCGATCTCTCTGAGGAATTCCATCGTGTGGCGTTTCTTCTGAAGCGGATAGTCAGGTTCGGAATCGGCCTCGAGAACGATCTCATCTGCCTTGATCTCGAACGGCTGCTTTGCCTCAGGTGTGAGTACGAGTGTACCTCTTACCATGATGCCTGCGCTCAGTCGGTACTTTGCTACCTCCTGATAATTGCTGATGCGGTCTGCTTCATACACTACCTGTACCGGTGTGAAGAATGTTCCGTCGTTGAGTGAAATGAATCCGAACTGGTTGGAGCTGCGGTTGCCTCTCACCCAGCCTCTTACAACGACTTCCTTGTCAGCGTATGCCTGTGTGTTACTGAATAATTCTCTGATCTCTATATCTTTCATGCTTTTTGATCCCGTATGCTCAGGTCCGTGACCGGGCCCTTGCATATTTCTTAAATAAATTTAGGCTGGCATAATGCACCAGCCTAAAAAGTATATCACAACAGAGTTGTTGATGTCATTATAATTCTGCGCCCGAATTGTACTGTATTAGTGCAAAAGCGCATATCGCGAGTTACTTTTTCCTGTGCTCCTCACGCCACTTCTTTATCGCCTCGTATCTGTCGCGGAATCTCGGCTCAAAGCCCTGGTCTCCCGGGTGGTAATACTCGGTGCCGCGCAGGTTCTCAGGCAGGCACTCCATGTCTGCTATCTTGTCCTCAGTATCGTGCGCATACACATACCCCTTGCCGTAATCAAGCTCTTTCATGAGCCTGGTCGGAGCATTCCTTATATGGAGCGGCACAGGCTCTGCGATGCTCCTGTTGGCATCGGCTGCGGCCTGCATGTAAGCGACCTCCATGGCATTGGACTTAGGCGCGAGGGCATTGTATATGACGGCCTCGGTGAGGTGCACGCTGCACTCCGGCATTCCTATGAGGTGGCATGCCTGGAATGCCGCGACCGAGAGCTCAAGAGCTCTCGGATCGGCGAGGCCTACATCCTCTGCCGCGAACCTTGTCACGCGCCTTGCTATGTACATAGGGTCCTCACCCGATTCGAGCATGCGGGCCAGCCAGTACACTGCCGCATCCGCATCCGAATTGCGCATGGACTTGTGAAGCGCGGAGATCAGATTGTAATGCTCCTCGCCCTGCTTGTCGTACAGCAGGGACTTTCTCGACGTACACTGCTCGAAGTCATCGGACGTGATTGTCACGACCTCCCTGCCGCTTTTGTCCGTGCTGTGTTCTGCGTTCAGAACCATCATCTCAAGCGTCGACAGTGCTGTTCTCGCATCACCGTTGGCGAATGCAGCAAGCGCATTGATCTCATCGTCACTGATCCTGACATCCATGTCACCGAACCCTCTCGGATCTGCCAGCGCGTTTCTGATAAGCTGAGCTATATTCTCCTGGCTCAGCTGATGCAGAACGAACACCTTGCATCTCGACAGCAAAGCGCCGTTGACCTCGAATGACGGGTTCTCTGTAGTCGCTCCGATAAGCACTATGCTGCCCTTCTCAACGAACGGAAGGAATGCATCCTGCTGTGCCTTGTTGAATCTGTGGATCTCGTCCACGAACACGATGGTCCTTGCTCCCAGCGCCGTCATCCTGTCGGCCTGCTGCATGACGTTCTTGATGTCCTTGATCCCGCTCGTGACCGCGCTGAACGTGATGAACTGCGCGTTGGTGCCGGCAGCGATTATCTGCGCAAGCGTGGTTTTTCCCACGCCCGGAGGCCCCCAGAAGATCATCGAGGATACACTGTCCCTCTCTATCATTGTTCTGAGGACTTTGCCCTTTCCGACAAGATGCTCCTGCCCGACGTATTCATCGAGATTTCTCGGGCGCATCCTGGCCGCCAGCGGCTGACTGCTGTTATTCTCTGTTTCAAACAAGCTTATCTGACTCATAATTACCTGATTTTAAGTGTGCGCAGGTACGACTTCTGCTCATCGGTTATCCTGCGGCTTTCGATCGCCTTCTGTATCGCCTTGTTATGCGTCCACTTTGCCAGCCTCTGCTTCTCCAGCACTTCCAGCGCAGGTTCAGGCTGCTTTGCCAGTGCCGTCGCAAAATACCAGGCGATCATCATGATTATATAGTATTCATCCGACCGGATCTCTGCGATCCTGTCCATATATGATATATCAAAGTCCTCATCGAGGAAATGCTGCATCAGCATCAGTATCCCGAACCTGACCGTATATGTATGCTCCGAACCGAGCCATCTGTCGATGTACGTCAACAGCTCGTGCCTGTGTTTTTTGAATGTCTTAGGTGAAAGCTGGTCGCAGGTCGCCCAGTTGTCTATGTAAGGCAAAAATCTTTCGACCTCTGCAATACATGTATCAAAATCCTTTATCTCTGAGATCACGAACGCGTGGAGCTGCATCTCATCGAAGTATTTGTGCGGCAGTGTTCTGAGGAAGGCGTCAAGATCACTCCGTGCTGACTCGCAGCCCTTCTGCGCCTCTCTGTATAATTCCTTCGCCAGAGCTCTCAGCTGCGGCGTCCTGACACCGATCGCCCGCTCGCGTTCCTTGCCCGGGATCAGCGCCATCTGAAAGTCCGCATATTCAGCATCCTGCATCTCCCTGAGACGCCTCTGTATATCTGTCCCGATGAATTTTTCCATCATTACGAGGTCTACATTCTTCAGTCCGTTGAAAACTGTCGGGACTATGCCGGACTCGATGTATCCCAGTTTTGCATACATATTGCGCGCTCTTTTATTGAGCGCATTCGTGTCTATCCTGAGTATCGAGCAGCCCTGCTCAGCTGCAAGGCCCTCCCAGAATCTTACGAACGCAGGACCTGCCCCCTTGCCCCTTGCCTCGGGATCTACAGCAAGTGTGTGGAGAACAGAGACATCGTCATCAGGCCCCTTGTATATCCACTCACAGTCAGCATATACATCCACCTGGATCTGATTGATCACACCGGTCGCGATGATCCACGGCTCAGGATGCTCATCATCCGTCAGCTCAGCCACATACATGTCGCCGCGCGCAAGCGAAGCCTCCGCAACAGAGCGGACAGGATATATGCCTCTCTTCCAGCCCGTTGTCGTAAGCCCGGCTTCCTCTGCAGCGTGGCTTTTGTCATATATTCTCACGATGTCTTCAAGATCATCGGATGTTGCTTTTCTGAATGTCAGTTCCATTTTTTGCCCTTTCCGAATGTGCAGGCGAGCACAGCCAGCAGTATCACAAGGACCGCTGCAGCTGCAGACCAGATCACCCTGTCAGGCAGGAATGAAGTTGTACCGTCACTGTTTGTGATCACCTCGGCGTCTCTGAGGATCCGCGCTCCGACAGCCGGTCCTATAAGTCCCGGTATGAACACCTGCCCTATGATCCTGACTCCCTGGAACTGGCCCGATCTGCCCTCCGGTATGTTGTCCCTTATTAGGGCTCCGAACACGGACATTCCGGAAAGGTATCCGCACATCATCAGAAGCGATCCGATGAACACAGGCACTGTCGTCTTCGTGAAGAACAGCACCGCATAGCCGAGCAGCAGCATGAGCATCGCAGGCACTATACTGCCCATGAATCCCTTGCTGTCATACCGCCTTCCGTAGAACACGGTGAACACCGCCGCCAGAATGATGGCCGGCGCAAATATGAGGACGTAATTATCCATGCCGAGTGTCTTCTCATAGTAGATCAGAAGGTACGGCATGAATATCTGTATCGAGATGCCGAACACTGCAAAATTCAGGAGCCCGAGATACAGAGTCTTATTCTCCCCCGCCACGGACGGCCTGAAGCTGTATGCAAGCGTCTCACCGAGACTTTCCTTTACCGGCTTCAGATCCGGCGCGTCCTCTATCATGAACCAGCCCGCAATACCAATAAGTGTCGTTGCGATGCCGATTATGTAGTAGATGGTCGTCCATGCTTCGTGGGTATCAAGGTTGAAACTCATGAACCCGCCGAATACCACCAGTATCGCGACAAGAGGCATCATCGAATTGACGCCTTCGATCTTCCCCCTGTTGGTGGAGTCTCCCCTGTCAGTCAGCCACGCGTTGTACGCGGCATCATTGGCTGTCGATCCGAAATATGTCATCACGCAGTCCATGACTATCGTCATGAATATGCTTTTGATATATGCAAAACTGATGATGCTGATGCCCCAGATGATGTATCCTGCGCTCATGAACGCTTTGCGCTTTCCGACCTTGTCAGACACTGCTCCCATGATGATCGTAGTCAGCGCCGCAGTGACAGCGCTCGCCATGACCATCGCAGAAATATCCGCCGGCGAGGCATGGAACATTTTGTATATGAACACATTGAAGTACATGTTCTCCACGACCCATGCGACCTGTCCCATGAGTCCGAACACGGCCATCGCTATCCAGAATTTAGTGCCAAGTTTAGTCTGCATCATCGTCTGCTTCTTTCATGAGGATAAGTATTGTGTTCTGCTATATATCTTTCGCCAGTCCGACGACGGTATATCCGTCTGCTTCCTGCTGTTCTCCTGTCTCGCGGAAGCCCTGGTTCTTCCAGAAGGCCATCGCCTCTTCATTGTTGCTGCTGCAGCCGAGCGACAGATAGTCGTATCCGGCAGCCTTCATCGCAGCTCTGACATCAGCTATTATCTGAGAACCTACGCCGCGGCCCTGCATAGCACCGTCAACCATGAACCATCCTATGAAGGCATCATCGCCTTCAGGATATCCGGTGATAAGGTCAAGTACAGCGACCAGCACATCATCGTCGTTATAGAATCCGACAAAATGCTTGCAGTTCCGCTGTGCGCCATCAGGCAGATCGGAGATGATCTCCGTCAGGCTCTCTCTTGTCGGAACCGTATTCATGTATTCGTAATACTTTGAGTTGGACTTGGCCAGCCTGTAGACAGCGGAGATGTCCGTTTCGGTGATCCTCTTTACGGAATACTGTGATGACAGCGTTCCGATGTTGAGCCCATCGTGGTCAGCTGCTTCTCCGGCCTCTGTCCTTGAAGCCTCGCTGTCGATTGCCTGTCGGAACTGTGTCTCATACAGGTCTTTATAAGTGCCGCCCAGCCCGAGAAGCTCTTCGTGGGTGCCCTGCTCTGCAATGACACCGCCCTTGACTACGAGGATCCTGTCCGCCTTCAGGATGGTCGAGAGCCTGTGCGCGATGACTATGCTCGTTCTGCCCTCCATCATCTTCTCGAGTGCATCCTGAATGGAATTCTCCGAGATGGAGTCAAGAGCTGAAGTCGCCTCATCGAGGATCAGGATCTTAGGATCCTTGAGTATGACTCTTGCCAGAGACAGCCTCTGCTTCTCACCGCCCGAGAGCTTGAGCCCGCGGTTGCCGACCTGGGTATTATAACCATCAGGCTGACTGTTTATGAAATCATGGATATTGGCTATCCTGCACGCCTCTTCGATCTCTTTCATCGTTGCGTTATCGTTAGCGTACTTCAGGTTCTCAAGTATCGTCCCGTTGAAGAGATATGTCTCCTGCGTCACGACTCCGATCTTCGATCTCAGATATTCGAGGTCAAAATCCCTGACGTCCACGCCCGCGACCTTAACGCTTCCTCCGTTCACGTCGTACAGTCTCGGAATGAGATTGACTACTGTCGATTTGCCCGAACCCGAAGGACCCACTATCGCATACATGGATCCGCCCGGCACCTCGAAGTTCACGTCCGTAAGAATAGGGTTCTCAGGGTTGTAGCTGAACGCAACATGCTCGTAAGTGATCGGCTTGTTGTCCACATCCGGCTTCTCGCCGTTCTCCGGCGATACTATAGTGTTCTCTCTGTCAAAATAATCGAAGATACGGGTGAAAAGTGCCAGCGATCTTGTGAAGTCTACGGAGAGATTCAGAAGCTGCTCTATCGGACGGTACAGCCTGTTGATAAGAGCTACCGTCGCAGTAATGATACCGACCGTAAGATCAGGGTCGATGTTCTTTATTATGAAATACCCTCCGGCAAAATATATGAGAAGCGGTCCGACCTGCGTGAACATTCCCATGACGACTCTGAAGAGCTGGCCGGATCTCTGCTCCTTGAGGTTGAGGTCCGTCACCTCCCTGTTGACTTTGACAAAGTCGTCATATTCCTTCTGCTCGCGGGTGAATATCTTGACCAGCATCGAGCCGCTGACCGACAGCGTCTCGTCGATCTTCTGATTGAGTTCATCGCTCTTGGCCTGGCTCTGCGTGAGATACTTCCATCTCGTGCGGCCTGCAGTCCTCGTCGGAAGAATGAGAAGCGGTATGACCAGTATGCCCACTACCGCAAGATGCGGGCTCATGCTGAACAGTGCAACAAGAGTCGTGACTACCGTCGCGACATTGCTGACTATGTTCGAGAGAGTGCCGCTGATGACAGAGCTGACACCGCTTATGTCGGTGTTCATCCTTGTGATGATGTCTCCCTGCTTCTCAGTCGTGAAGAAGGAATGCGGCATGTACTGGAGATGTTTATACACCTGATTGCGCATGTCGAAGATTATCTTCTGGGATATCCACGCATTGATGTAGTTCTCAAGCACACCGACCAGCTGGCTTACAGTGAGCGCAGCAAAAGCCATAAGGAGCAGCCTGATAAGCAGCTCCATGTTCTTTCCTACAAGTGCCTCATCAACGATACGGCCGGTTATGATCGACGGCAGCAGTCCCACAGTTGCCGACAGCAGTATCGCGATGAATACGAAGATGAACTGCAGCCAGTACGGCTTGAGATAGCTCAGTATCCTGACAAGCAGCGCCTTCGTCACTTTGGGCATGTTCTGTTTTTCCTCATCGGTGAGGAATCTCATCGGGCCGCCCATACGTCCCGGACCAGGTCCCGCCATTATATACCCCCTTTTATTTAACTCTCACAGTCTGTGCAAAGCTGTTATTACTGATCTGCGGATGTGCAGTTGCTGATGCGAATATTCCGCAGGGAATGACGTCATGATATGCTGCATTCCCGAGGACGTGAGCAGCAGTAACTGCACATCCGCAGATTGAATCGATTACAGTTCTACCGGCACAGGCTGCGAGATAGGCTCCTCCATTGCCTCAGGATGCTCAAGCAGATACTTCATGATCCTCAGGGATTTTGCATAATAGAACCCGTCAGCCAGTCTCTCATCGATATTGAATGTGCAGTTGATCACATCACGCGGCTGCCATGTCCCGTCATACATCAGCTTCTGCTCCTGATGCAGCTTGCCTATGGTGATCATTACTGAGCAGGTCCCGTAGTTGCTCAGGTGATGGTAGCAGGAATCAGCTCCGATCGATCCAAGGTTGGAAAGCAGTACCGATGAGTAGTTAGGGTCTCCCGCTGTCAGGGCCTTAGGCATCACGCCGTGGTACTCGAGCCTTCTGAGTGTAGCGAAGAATCCTTCGAGGAAAGGTCTCGGCAGGCTGCCTACGAAGTTCATCAGCTTGTCAAGGTCGTTGCTCTTGGCCTTACGGACCTTCTTGACATCACCGAGGATCAGCTTCGAGATGGAATCGATATTCATGTCCGGCTCTACCTTCATGAACATGAGAGTCTCGTCAGCAGTATCTTCGAACTTCTGCTTTACGACGAATGAGAATGTGATATCCGGTCTCTCATAATAGTATCTGCCGGAGATGAACCAGTTGAGTCTCGGCCTGTGATAAACAGTCCTTGCCACTGCAGTGACGATCGAATGGAAGATCTTGATGTTTACGCCTTCCTCTTCATTCCTTTCCTTCATGTACTTCACGAGGTCCGTAACGTCGAACTGCTCCGTCATGGATACTTCCGCCTCAGTCCTCTTAGGCATGATGTACGGAAGGATATTGTGATATCCGTCCAGACCTTTGACTCTCACGCCGTCTCTTCTTTTGTTCTTCATTGATCTTTTCCTTTCGTTTTACATATTATCCGGATCGAACTGCTCGAATATAGGGACGCAGCCCTCTCTTACTGCAGTTCTGTAGTCTTCAGGTGTCTTTATCGTCCACATCGCCTCCGGGATGCCTTTCTTCCTGGCCGCTATTCTGAGCGCAGGCACCATCCTGTCGGAGAACCGGTAAGCGATGAAATCAGGCTGCACTATTTTATTGAACGCCAGATTGGTCAGGAGTACCGCCTGGTAAAACGGCAGTCCTTCCCTGTTCTTTATGAAATCCTGCGCCAGCTGCCCTCTTCTTATTTCAGGCCTTATCCTGCGCAGCACCATCAGCGCTCTCGGGTCAAAACTCTCGACCGTATATTCACCGGTATAGCTGTCGAGTCTCCTGCATACAGCTTCTGTAAGTTTGCGGTAATTGCCGCGCGCCACTTTGAGTTCGATCAGAAGCGGCAGACCAGTGTGTTCGTACAGGTTCAGCACCTCATCAAGAGTAGGGATCTGCTCATCCGTGCCTTCAAGTCTCAGCCGGCTGAGGTTGACTATATCGTAATCCTCTATCTCTCCGGTGACGCCGGTCTGTCTTTCAAGAGATTCATCATGAAAGACCACAAGGCTTCCGTCTGCGATCATATGTACATCGAACTCTGCCGGGAAACCGTGCTCGACCGCCCTTCTGAAGGCTGCCATCGAATTCTCCGGAATATGCGGCTTGTCATGATAGCCTCTGTGAGCATAGCGCTCCGCCAGTTTCACTTCCCTCGGCTCCGGCATCCTGCCCGTGCGCCCTGTCATTATCCTGGCATCCCTCAATGTATCTGTAAGTAAGCTTATACCTTTCATTTCCTTTAACTAATCATCCATGTCTTCAAAAGCTTCCAGTCCGCCCTTTGCCTCCGGAGCAGCATCGCCGTGCCTGACCTGTGTCATGGTGACAAAGCTCATTGCAACGAAGAATGCCGCATACGGGAAGAGCACCTTGTAGCTTACGTTCCTCATCAGGAATCCCGCAAGGATCGGTGTGACGACCTGAGCCGCCATGGAAGCCGTATAGTAATAACCTGTGAATTTGCCTATATCCGAGCCCCTGCACATCTCAACGACCATAGGCAGCGAGTTTACATTGATAGCCGCCCATGCAAAGCCTACGAGTGCAAAGACTATGAACATGACAGCGTTGATGCTGTGGAATGCTGTCGTCAGGAAGAATCCGCCGAGGAAGCATGCCGCGAGCAGCACGATGCCGATCATTATAGTTCTCTTTCTTCCTATCCTGTGCGCTATATGGCCGATAGGGATATATGAAATGATCGCTCCGCCGGTTGCGATCAGGAGGCATGTCGAAGCTCCTCCGAGTCCCTGTCCCATGACCTGATCGACATAAGTCGTAAACCACGTTGTGATGCCATTGTATCCGATGAACCACAGGGCGATTGATGCGAGGAGGAACATAAGACTCCTCCTGACATTCTGAGGCAGCACTTCGTTGCCGCTGCCGTCGTCCTCAGCAAGATTCCACTCAGGATGCTGAGCTTCAAGCGCCTGATTCTCTGCTGTCAGCTGAGGCTCTCTTATAGTCGCGAACATGACCGCAATCGAAACGATCATGATGGCTGAAACGACGATAAACAGAGGCTGATAATTCACATGATCCAGGCCGAGCACTTTTGAATTCGGGTACATGACTGCAGCAACAGCCAGATAGATTATCCCTCCTACCGCGCCCATCAGGTTGATGATGGCATTGGCCCTGGACCTCAGAGGCTTTGGCGTCACATCAGGCATTAGTGCTACAGCAGGCGAGCGGTATGTTCCCATCGCAATGAGCAGCAGTCCGAGCAGTATTACGAAAGCCGCCATCTTACCCGGCGACGGGGATGCGTAGTAGCTGTTGTCAAGTACAGGAAGTATGTTGAGAAGGATGACAGCGGCCGCGGTCCCGGCAAGTATGTAAGGCGTCCTCTTGCCGAGCCTGCTGCGCGTCCTGTCAGAGAGGGTGCCGAAGAACGGCAGCAGGAACAGCGCAAGCACGTTGTCCGCGGCCATAATAGCACCCGAAAAAGTCTCATTGAGATGGAATGTCTTGGTGAGTATGAGAGGCACTACATTGTCATACATCTGCCAGAAAGCGCAGATGGACAAGAATGCAAGACCTACAAGAACAGTTCTTTTGTTATTAAGCTTCATGATTCATTGCTTTCCGATTTCACTTACTGATCTGCGTGTTTGCTATTTATAACCTAACTTCTTCAGTACCTGCGGCAGCTCTCTGAACTCATTCAGCACCCCTGCAGGCTTGTCGATGTGTCCGAATCCGTATGCCGCCCATATGCACGGAACGCCCGCCTTTGCGGAGGCGTCTGCATCCTTCTGGATGTCTCCTACATACACAGCTTTTTCTGCACCGTTCCTCTCCATGACAAGGCGTATGTTGTCAGCCTTGAGAAGTCCGCTTCTGCCCCACTCCTCATAGTCAACGAAGTAACTGTGCATATCCATCGATGTGAGGAAGGCCGGGATATACCCTTCCTGACAGTTGCTGACGATGCTCATTATCACGCCAGTCTCGTGCAGCTCTTTCAGTGTCTCGCGGACTCCTTCAAACAGCCTGCCCCCGTGCTCCGTGATATATGCATTCTCGAAGACCTCGCATTTTCTCGCAAGCTCATAGCGTTCCTTCTCAGGCAGGACCCCGAACAGATCATCTGCGATCTCATTCATCGTTTTGCCCATATTACGCCTGAGGTCATCAGCAGTGACGGTGAAACCGTACCCGGCACGCTGTATGGCAATGTTCCACGATGCTCCTACAGATTCTCCGGAATCCCATAATGTTCCGTCAAGATCGAATATAACCATGTGTTTTCCTTCCTGCTCTGTAATCCATATAATCATACTATATCAGGGGCGCAAAAGTCACAGCGAAACACCTCATTGCGGTATATTTTTGCAGACAAATGCTCCCATATTATCCGGATTGCAGACTGGCAGTTTTCAGGCCATCCGGTATAGATTTTTTCAATAGGCCACTGCAGTGCATTAATAGTATATTATTATTTGGTGTTAAAAACAGCGGCAGAGCTGACAGCAGTATGCCGGAGCAGCCCTTCCGCTTGCAATTTTATAAATAACCGGAGGTAATACTAATGAGAATTGATGCTGGCGGCAAGCAGTGCCCTATTCCTGTAATCATGGCTAAGAAAGAGCTCGAGGCAGGCGAGCAGGATGTTGAGATCATCGTAGACGGACAGACTCAGATCGACAACCTGACAAGACTCGGCGACTCACTCGGAAGACCTGCAACAAGCGAACCATGCGGCGACAAGTTCCTCGTAAAGTTCGCTAACGGCGAGACCAAGAAGAACGCACACGTAGACGTAGCAGACACATACGCTGTATTCTTCAACACTAACGCTATCGGAACCAACGATTCCGAGCTCGGCGGAAACCTCGCAAAGATGGCTATCTTCACACTCAGCGAGTCCGACAAGGTTCCTTCATACGTTCTCTTCATGAACGAGGGCGTTAAGCTGGTAACAGGCGTTGAGCCACAGATCGTTGAGAACTTGAACACCCTCATCGAAAAGGGAACCCAGGTCCTCGTATGCGGAACATGCCTCAACTTCTACGGCCTCAAGGACGAGCTCAAGGTCGGAACAGTCAGCAACATGTACGACATCCTCGGTGCTATGCAGGAAGTAAGCAAGGTCATCAAGCTGTAATGATCTGCAAAAGAGGATAAGGCAATCACTTGTTAACACAAAATCGCGGGTTTACAAAAGCCCGCGATTATGTATAATTAAGAACGTTATGAACGAATATTATCTGCTCACATTTGAATCAACGCACGCTGCTATCTCAACAGAGAAGCTTCTCAAGCCTGCAGAGGTGACCATTATGCCGGTACCGAGATTCATCTCGGCCAGCTGCGGTATTTCCGTAAGGATCAGGCCTGACAAGCGGGAGGATGCTGAAGGCATCTTCAGGGAAGGCAGCAAGCTTACTTCCGCGGATTACGCATACTATCACATCGTACGCAATCCGGAGACGGGAGATATTCAGTGTGACAAGATCGCACATATCAAATAGCAGCCAATTTTACGGGCCATGCTCTCAGAGAGCATGGCCCGTTTATTTTGCCCGTATGACTCAGGCTGTTACCAGCCCATCACCTGACTGAATACTTCTCCGATCGGATCTCTTATGACAAGGTCTGCCGATTCATCCGCCTGTGTGGCTGACATATTGATGAGTACCAGGTTCTTTCCGCGGAAATACCTGATGAGCCCTGCTGCAGGATAGACGATCAGAGTCGTTCCGCCTACAATCAGTGTGTCTGCCTGTGCGATCGCATTGACAGCTCCGTTTATCACATCCTCATCCAGCCCCTCTTCATACAGCACTACATCCGGCTTGATCCTGCCGCCGCACTTGTCGCAGTACGGAACGCCGTCGGACTCAAGCACCTTGTCCACGTCGTAGAAAGCATGGCATTTCTCACAGTAGTTTCTGAGAACCGAGCCGTGAAGCTCGAATACTGTTTTGCTCCCTGCGAGCTGATGCAGCCCGTCGATATTCTGAGTGACTATCGCTCTCACCTTGCCCTGCTTCTCGAGCTCAGCAAGCGCCTTGTGGCATGCATTCGGCTTAGCATCCTTGTATATAAGCTTGTCCTTGTAGAATTCATAGAAGTCTTTCGTGTGCCTTACATAGAAGGAGTGCGATATCATCTCTTCAGGGGATACCGTCCTGCCGAGATCCTGATTGTACAGGCCGTTGGCACTTCTGAAATCAGGGATACCGCTCTCAGTTGAGACACCTGCCCCGCCGAAGAAAACTATATTATTGCTCTCATCGATTATCTTCTTAAGCTGTTCAATCTCAGGTTTCATTCTCTCCCCTTCCTTTCACCACTAATGAAATATTTCATTTGCAGATGTGCAGTCTGTTTTATTTACAATCAGCGCAGACAGTTCTGACTGCGAGTATTCCGCAGAAATGCCATTAAGATATGCTGCATTTCGAGGACGCGAGCAGTCAGAACTGTCTGCGCTGTATTCTGAACTATTTCAATCCGGCTGCCATCATGTAGATATTGAAGATATCCTCAGTATCCAGCACCTTGAAGTTTCCGATCTTACGCGCATTCTGGAATGTTACTCCGAGCGCTGCAGTGCGGCATGCTGCCTCGTCGAAATCGAGACCCAGCCCCTTTATGTCTGTCGGCATGCCGATCGATCTGAAGAACTCCTCGAACTTCTCAATCGCCTTGACAGGGTCACTCTCACCGAACACGCCCTCTCCGAGCTTTACGAATCTTTCCGGATCAACGCTCAGGACGTATCTCGCCCAGGATCCCCATATAGCTGCAAGGCCGGCGCCGTGTGCTACGTCATGCTCAGCGGAGAGCTCATGCTCTATCTGGTGGCATGCCCAGTCGCCTTTGTTTGCGTTTCCTGTAGCCATGAGTCCGTTATGTGAAAGTGTGCCGCACCACATGATGTTGGCTCTTGCATCATAGTCATCAGGATGCTCGAGTGCGACCGGAGCATTCTTCATTACCTCTTTGAGAAGAGTGAACGACATCTGGTCTGTGAAGTCGAGAGCATATCCCTGGTGGAAGTATCTCTCGAGTGTGTGCATCATGATATCCGTTGCACCGCATGCAGTCTGATACTTCGATACTGTGTATGTGAGTTCAGGATCGAGCAGTGCAAATTTTACCCTGCCGAAATCCGTGTTGACGCCTCTCTTGTATATCGGGTCAGTCTCATCATTTGTGATTACCGATGAGTCACTCATCTCAGATCCTGTGGCAGCCAGTGTCAGGATAACACCTACAGGAAGGGTCCCCTCGACCTTCCTATTGCCGCAGTAGAAGTCCCATACATCTCCTCCGCCGTAAACACCGTAGCCGATAGCCTTGGCACTGTCGAGAACAGAGCCGCCGCCTACAGCAAGAATAAAGTCGACGCCTTCGCTTTTTACCAGCTCTATACCTTTGCGCACAAGGCTCACTCTCGGATTAGGAACGACGCCGCCGAGCTCAACGTATTCGATCCCGCCTTCGCTCAGAAGTTTTTCCACCTTGTCCAGCAGCCCGGATCTCTTTACAGAGCCGCCGCCGAAATGAATAAGAACCTTGGTTGCGCCTTCAGCCTTGAGAACCTCAGCCACCTTATCCTCTGCCCCGGCACCGAAGTGCACATTCGTCGGAGCATAATATCCCATCGTCATAGTTTTATACCGTCCTTTCATATATAAAGAATGGAATGTGTCAAAAGGACCGTCCCCTTTGTCACATTTCTTCGAATAATATCGCCTCGTATGGTTCGAGTTCCATTACCCGTTCAACCCTGTTCCTGTCATAATTGGTGAGCTTTATGTTGAGTTCTGTAAGGGCAAAATCATCAGGTATGATGCACTCTGTCTTCTTTCCGGAGAAGTTGCCGGCTATCAGGAGTCTTCTGCCCTCATATGTACGCGAGTACATGATGATCTTCCTGTTGTCAGGGTCGTATTCGATCGTCTCACCGTATATGGCCGTCTTATCCGTCTTCTTGATCTCAAGCAGCTTCTGGTAGAACCTGTATACGGACTTCTCCGATGCAAGGTCCTTCTCAGCATTTATATCCCTGTAATTGCTGTTGATGCACTGCCACGGTTCAGCTCCGGTATTGAATCCCGCGTTCACGCTTCCGTCCCACTGCATCGGTGTCCTGGCGTGATCCCTGGCACCTCTGCGGATCATGGCAAAAGCCGCTTTGCCCGGAATATGGAGCTGCCCTGTCATCATGTCATATACAAAATGCGAAACAGGGTCCTTCAGCTGGCTCATGCTGCGGAAATCCGAATTCGTCATCCCGATCTCCTCACCCTGATATATGAACGGGGTACCCCATCCCATGAAGGTGACCAGTGCGAGGAATGTCGCCGCTTCGTAGCGGTATTTCTTAGTATTGATACCGAATCTCGACACGCTCCTCGGGTTGTCATGGTTCTCAAGGACCAGCGTGTTCCAGCCGCGGCCGTGATGTCTGAGCTGCGGCTCGATCAGCCCTTTCTTGAACACTCTGAGGTCGAATGGTTTCGGCATGAACTTGAGGTTGTTGTCCGCGTTGAGGTGTTCAAAGTCGAAAATAGTATCGAGCTCTCCCGACTCCTCACTTATATATCTCGAAGCATGCTCCGGATCAGGTATGTATGACTCGCCTACTGTGTATGAATCATACAGGGACAGCGCCCTGTCATTCATTTCCTTCAGGAACTCATGCATCCTCGGTCCGTCGACATAGTACGGCGTCCCCTTCTGGAACCTGACAGGCGACCTGTCATCCCTCAGAGGATATACCTTGGAGTACATGTTGAACACATCGAATCTGAAGCCGCTGACGCCCTTGTCCAGCCAGAACTTCAGTATATCGATTATCTCGTCCCGTACAGCCGGATTCTCCCAGTTGAGGTCAGGCTGCTCAGGTGCGAAGAGATGCAGATAGAACTCATCTGTACCATCTATCCTCTGCCAGGCAGAACCCGTGAACGAAGATGTCCAGTTGGTAGGCGGGATCAGTTTATTCTTCTTCCTGCCTGCCCATCTGCCTTTCCGGATGATGTAGTAATCCCTGTACGGGGAATTCTTATCCTTCAGCGCCTCCCTGAACCACGGGTGCTGATCACTTGTATGGTTCAGGACCATGTCCATGATCACCCTGAGGCCGCGTTTGCGGCACTCCTCCATCAATCGGTCAAAATCTTCCATCGTCCCAAATTTCGGGTCTATCGCCTTATAGTCAGCGACATCGTATCCGTAGTCCCTGCACGGAGACACGTAAAGCGGCGAGAACCATATGGCTGTCGCTCCGAGGTCTTTTATATAGTCAAGCTTTGAAATAATGCCAGGTATGTCCCCCATCCCGTCATTATCCGAATCCATGAAGCTGAACGGGTATACCTGATATACCACCGCTTCCTTATACCAGTTCGTTTTCATCCTTTACCCCCCACAGTGATTGCCGCTGATTTCGATTCACTGCAGATCAATAAATCATAAGCGAAATGCTGCATATATTCTGAATGGTGATTTATCACCTGAAGGATATATGCGCATTTCGTGTTTGTTGTTATTTTGCCGTGATTGAAATCAGTGTCGGCAGGAGCTGCTTCTTGCGGCTCATGACTCCCGGCATGTTGTATATCTGTTTTGCCTTCATAACATACGGAAGATCCTTGTTGGCCCTGTAGTCAGATGCAAGCAGAACGCTCTTCTCTCTCAGCACGTCTGTGATCATCAGAAGTGTCCAGTCGAGGCCCTCTCTGGTCTTTATGGCTTCCAGTGCTTCAATATATCTGTCCGCATAGTCTCTGACATTTCCGAGGGTAGTCACTTCGCACTGGCCGATGCCCATGCGGACTCCGCCTGATTCGTACTTCTTGAAGTCTGCGAGGATACTCTCTTCCGGATCCTGCGTCTCAAGGTTGTCAGTAATGCTGAAGAGTTTCTCACCGAACTCCTCAATGCTCGGGATCCTAGCGAGCCTTGCGAGCATCTCAACAGTACTTATATCCGATGCTGTAGTCGTAGGGCTCCTGAGAATAAGCGTATCTGAAATGATTCCGGTAAGCATTACCTTCGCTATATATGCATCCGGCATGATACCGTGTCTTATATACTGCTGGTAGATGATCGTGCAGGTGCTGCCGAGAGGCTCTGCATCGATGAATATAGGCATCTGAGTGGATACTGAGTCCAGCCTGTGATGGTCTATTATCTCGATGACATCAGCAGTCTCTATTCCTTCGATGCTCTGCGCCGGCTCATTATGGTCGACCATGATCACCTTGTACTTAGGAGCATCAAGGAAGCATCTTCTCGATACGAATCCTGCAAACTCACCGTTCTCCATGACTGCAAGGCCGCGGGTGCGGGAGTTGGCCAGAGTGCTTTTGGCATCTATGAAGAGATCCTCTGCATCTACAGTCTCAGTCCCGATCTCCATCATGGTCTCAAGCGGCTCAGCCATCCTTGTTCTGCGGATGGTCTCTGCTGTTCCGAGGTCTGTCATGAATACGGATCCCTCGTACCCGGAAAGGTCAAGGTCAGGAACACCTCCATCCACATCTGCGGCTGTTATTATGATTGCAGGCACCTGCTGTTTTACAGCATATTCCATGTGCTCTTTTCTGTAGCCCATCACCACGATGCACTGCGGGAACTCATCTATAAATGAGCAGAAAGCATCATAAGCTGCCGCTCCTACCAGAAGCGATCCTTCTATTTCCTCCTTTGTTCCCTTGTGCAGGAGCTTTCCGGAAATGACTCTGAGGATATTATCCGTACTGAATTTATATACCGGTACAGTCTCCCTGTTGTCCTCAAGGAACCATCCCGTGATGTCGTCCACGCTGAGGAGCCCTTTGAACGCCTCTCCTTCGAAAAGCGGGATGACAGGCGGGTTCTCCGTGTTATATGTCTGGACCAGATCAAAAATAGGCTGCGATGTCTGGAAACGCGTTGCAGGTACCATCACCACGTCCTTGACCTTAGGTCTTACATCCTTCTTATAGACCGGTATCTCCAGCCCCATAGCTTCCATCTGTTTTCTGACGCCGTCAGAAACCGGGCTGCAATGCACCGGAACGTACTCGTTCTCCATGTCAGTCATGTTCTTGAGTTTTGCATAAGAGAGAGCAGCGCACAGGCTGTCGAGATCCGGATTGCGATGCCCTGTTATGTATACTTTGCTCATGTAGTTTCCCCCACTATGTGATATTTATCTGTTCTCCAGCTTGCTCTCGGCTCTGGACATGAATTTTGCATTATCTATTATGAATCTCTCGTGGACGCCTTCTCCGATGAGTCCGGCATCGTCGAACGCTTTGACACTGAATACAAGTCTGCGCCTGTCGATCTCAGTAAGTTCACTCTCGTAACTTATATGCGATCCGACAGGGCTTGCTGCCACATGGGAGATGTCAAGCCTGGTTCCGACTGTCCCCATACCTTCTTCCATGAATGGTTCGACACTGGACCAGGCCGTATATTCCATCATTGCCGTCATCCTCGGTGTTGCATAGACTCTCAGGCCTCCGCTTCCCATTGATGCAGCAGTGCGCTCTTCAGTTACAGCATCCTCTGCCTTTCCGGTAATACCCGGCTTAAGTTCTGCCATCATTTCCTCCGTATTATTTGACAAGCTGCAGTTTCATGTATACAGGATTATGGTCGGATACAACAAATCCGAGATCCTGATTCTCTACGCCTGTCACTTTGATATTATCTGAAACGATGAATCCGTCTATTAGATAGTACTGGAAGTCATCCTTGTCTGCATTGATATAAGGCTCGATCAGGCTGCGGCAGCTTGGGACCTTTTCATTCATCATAAACTGCCAGCCTTCTGCGAACTGCGTTTCATCCAGCATGCCCGCCTGCCAGTTATCAGGCTTGACCACATATGAGGATATATCAGCAGATGAGAACGTCTGATTGAAGTCTCCTCCGGCTATCACGTAATTGCCTTTTTCCTTTTCCGCCTGAAGTATATCTGCAAGCATTGCAGTCTGTGCTTTCTTGCCTTCACCGTCGTCATATGCCTCGAGATGTAGGTTGACCAGCACCAGTTCCTTATCTGTACCCTTAAGAGGTACGCGGGATATAAGGGCGCAGCGCTTCAGGTTGGCCATCCTTACAGGCCATGAGAAAGGTATAGGCAGCTGGATCCTTTCAGCCCCTGATACCGGATATGACGAGAAGGTCGCTATGCCTGAGTCGACCTTTCCCATCGGCGGCACCGGATATGGCAGGAATGCTACCTTGAAGTTGTTCGCAAATGACGAACAGTATTCCTGATAGGTATCCTGCAGCATCTTATATTCATTTATGTGATTCGAACGGGTGGAGTCCCTGTCAGTTTCCTGGAACATGATGATATCCGGGTCAAGCGAGGAAGTCTCTTCGATGATACCCTCCATGTTGGACATCACTCTCTCCTCGTCTGCGGTCTTTACTCCTTTGCCGCCGTCCATGAAGAAGTCGGCATTGTCACCGAGCGCCCCGTATCCTATGTTCCACGACATGACCGTAAGGTCATCGCCCGGCGCCAGTTCTTCAGATGCTTCGCCTTCCACAGCGATCTCTTCAGAGTCCGCAGGCTTGTACTCAGTTACTGAGAGGAACCCTATCAGCCCCGCCACAAGCAGCACGACGATCAGCAGTACAGTCCCGATGAACTTCAGCAGCTTACCTACTGGTCCGCTCTTTTTCACTTCATCCTCAGGTCTTGAGTGCTTTGCATATCCGTCACTCATATCTTGGTTCTCCTTTTATTCAGAAGTCATTATCATATATCTCCCGAATGCACATTCGCCCCCTGTAAAGGCATTCTCATACATAATGATTATATTTCACAGAGCGTAGCTGTTGCAAGGCTTGCAGGCAATGAAAAACACCGGCAGCTGTCATGTCAGACAGCCGCCGGTGCAGCCTTTCAGATTAAGTGATCAGGTCTCTTCAGTCTAGAATTTTCCTGCAGTAGCAGCCTCTTCTACAGAAACAGCTACGGAAACAGTCATTCCTACCATCGGGTTGTTTCCGGCTCCGATAAGACCCATCATCTCTACGTGTGCAGGTACTGATGAGGAACCGGCAAACTGAGCATCAGAGTGCATACGTCCCATGGTATCTGTCATACCGTAGGATGCAGGACCTGCTGCCATGTTGTCCGGGTGAAGTGTACGGCCTGTGCCGCCGCCGGAAGCTACGGAGAAGTACTTCTTTCCTGCTTCAAGACGTTCCTTCTTGTATGTGCCTGCTACAGGATGCTGGAATCTTGTAGGGTTGGTTGAGTTACCTGTGATGGAAACGTCAACGTTCTCATGCCAGAGGATAGCAACGCCTTCCTGTACATCGTTGGCGCCGTAGCAGTTTACCTTGGCTCTCGGGCTCTCAGGGTCCTTGGAGTAGCACTTTCTGAATACTTCCTTGAGCTCGCCTGTGAAATAGTCATACTCAGTCTCAACATATGTGAATCCGTTGATTCTGGAGATGATCTGAGCAGCGTCCTTGCCGAGTCCGTCGAGGATTACTCTCAGCGGCTTCTGACGGACCTTGTTAGCCTTGGATGCGATTCCGATAGCTCCCTCAGCAGCTGCGAATGACTCGTGTCCTGCGAGGAATGCGAAGCACTCAGTGTCCTCTTCGAGGAGCATCTTTCCGAGGTTGCCGTGGCCGAGACCTACCTTACGGCGGTCAGCTACAGAACCAGGGATGCAGAAAGCCTGAAGGCCTTCGCCGATCGCAGCAGCTGCATCAGCAGCCTTGCGGCAGTTCTTCTTGATAGCGATAGCAGCGCCTACTGTGTAAGCCCACTTTGCGTTCTCGAAGCAGATAGGCTGGATGTTCTCTACCATGTGATATACATCAAGTCCTGCGTCCTTGGTGATCTGCTCTGCTTCTTCGATAGATCCGATACCGTACTCAGCCAGCTTGGAAAGGATCTGTTTTTCTCTTCTTTCATAAGATTCAAATGTAATCATATCTCTTTCCTCCCTGTATTATTCTTTGCGAGGGTCAATGAGCTTGACCGCATCTGCAACGCGGCCGTACTGACCGGATGCCTTCTCTACTGCTGTTGCCGGATCATCTCCTGCCTTGATGAAGTCCATCATCTTGCCGAAGTTGAGATACTTGTATCCGATGATCTCATCATCTTCATCAAGTGCGAGCTGTGTGATATATCCCTCTGTAAGGTCGAGATAGCGAGGTCCCTTGGCGAGTGTGCCGTAAGTTGTTCCGACCATCGATCTTGTTCCCTTGCCGAGGTCCTCGAGACCTGCTCCGATCTGCAGTCCGCCTTCGGAGAACGCACTCTGAGTACGTCCGTAAACGATCTGAAGGAACAGTTCTCTCATTGCTGTGTTGATAGCATCGCATACCAGGTCTGTATTGAGAGCCTCGAGAATCGTGAGTCCCGGAAGGATCTCAGCTGCCATAGCTGCCGAGTGAGTCATTCCTGAGCATCCGATAGTCTCTACGAGAGCTTCCTGGATAACGCCGTCCTTAACGTTGAGTGAAAGCTTGCAGGCACCCTGCTGCGGTGCACACCAGCCGATACCGTGGGTATATCCGGAAACGTCCTTGAGTTCCTTGGACTTGACCCAGAGACCCTCTTCAGGGATCGGTGCAGCGCCGTGGTGCACGCCCTGATGAACAGGACACATGCTGTTCACTTCTGCTGAGTAAATCATAATACTTACCTCCTGTAATAAGTGATCTGAACGCCGCGCCGCATATTCAGCCCGGCGAGATTTTCCGTACTTTGTTATTATATTGTATTGTGCCTGATTCAGGCAAGGATAATAAAAATACAATAGCAGGTTTTTATCTGTAGCGAACGGTGCATGAGAAAACAGTCATCATATCTCGAAATCGCACGCGACCGATCCGGAGCGCACTTCATGCATGCGCTTCTTCACAGGCATGTGCACCGGATGTGTCTGGTATGCATCGAACGCCTCCCTGTTTTCAAATACAGTTATGAGAGCGAGGTCATACGACCTCTCGCTGTGCAGGATATCCGCCCCCGCCTCAAGATCCAGCATGCCTTCTATCTTTCCTTTCATCCCATAGAAGTTCTCAACCAGCTGAGGTATCTCATCCTTATACTCATCCTTGATCTTAAACATTACTATATGCCTTATCATGTCTGTTCCTTTCTTAATCATCTGCCGCAAATTACCCGCACTGATTCTCTCATTGCAGATGCAGCAATGTCAACAGTCAGGCGCCTTTTTGCAGGCAGGCATACTTCCTCTAACGGGTATTACCTTTAGTAATAACGGATGTTCAAAACACCCATTTTGCAAGGGTTACAGCGTGTGTTATTTTATTGACAGACAAAAACACCGGCTCCACATAAGAGGCGGCCGGGTAAAAATATCAGTAAAAAAGGAGACAGAAAAAATGGGAGTAGCATATGTAATCGCAAGCATGGGAATTTCAATCGCATTCAACGCAGGACTTATCGCAAAGGAACATTCCTATAACAAATAATACCTTACTTACATCTTACAATGGAGAAAAGGTGCAGCTGTGAGATATCAGCCGCACCTTTTTCTCTTACATTCTGTTATTATATGACCGCTGCTACAGCGATCCCGTCCGCCCGGCATCAGGGGACTATGCCATGAATTCGCTGTATATGATATTCACAGCCTTCTCGAAGTCCTTAGCCTCGACGCCGACGATTATATTGATCTCGCTGGTGCCCTGATTGAGCATGCGGATGTTGATACCGTTCTGCGCAAGAGCAGAGCATATCCTTGCAGCAACACCCGGAGTCCTGCTCATCTTCCTTCCGACGACTGCTATCAGCGCGATGTTGTCCTCAACGCTGATCTCATCAGGCTTGAGTCTGAGCTTCAGCTCATCAAGTACATCGTTCAGCTTGTCTTCAAGAGCAGACGTCTCGATTACCATTGACAGTGAATCGATGCCTGTAGGTATATGATCGAACGGGATCCCGGCTTCCTCAATGACGGTAAGAGCCCGCCTTACATATCCGATCTCCCTGTTCATCATATTCTTGTAGATGGAGATAACGGTAAAATCAGGCTTGCCTGCTATTCCGCTGATGACCTTGCCGTCCTCGTCATCTCCGGAATTGGTTATGACCGTACCCGGATCCTCCGGAGCATTCGTATTCCTTATATTGATAGGAATGTCAGACATCCTTGCCGGGAAGACTGCCTCTTCATGAAGAACACTGGCTCCCATATATGAAAGCTCGCGGAGCTCGATATACGAGATCCTCTCTATCGGTGCAGGGTCTTTTACGATCCTCGGGTCAGCCATGAGCATTCCCGATACATCGGTCCAGTTCTCATATATATCCGCATCTGCAGCGCGTGCAACAAGCGATCCCGTTACATCGGATCCGCCGCGTGAGAACAGGCACACATCACCGCTGCCTTCGTATCCGCCGTAGAAACCCGGCAGGACCGCTCTCTCATGCTTTGCCAGCTCTGCCTTAAGACGCACATTGGTTTCCTCTGTGAGAAGCCTTCCCTTCTGATCAAATCTGATCAGACTCTGAGTGTCCACGAAGTCATATCCGAGATATGCGGATATGAGAGCTGCCGAAAGGTATTCCCCGCGGCTTACAACATACGCTTCAGAGCATCCTTCTCTCAGTCTTGCTCTGATCTCTTCGAATCTCTCATCGAGGTCCGTCTCTATCCCGAGCTCATCCGCAATGGACGTATACCTGTCTCGGATAACGCCGAGAAGCGATTCCCACGGTATGTTGTTGTCAGCCTGTGCCTTGAGCATGAACAGAAGGTCTGTTACCTTGCTGTCACTGCTGCTCCGCTTGCCCGGCGCGGATACTACAACATATCTCCTGTCAGGGTCTGACTCTATGATATTTTTTATCTTTCTCAGCTGTCCGGCATCAGCAACTGATGATCCCCCGAATTTAAGTACTTTTACTCCCATTACTGCTCCTCTTTCCCTTCTTTTTATTTATTGTCTTCTTTATCCTGTTTCAGGTCTGCAAGCGCCTGCATTATCGTCCTGCCGCCGCTGCCTATCAGTTCTCCTGTTATTTCCAGCATCAGCTTCTGTGTTTCATCCGGCATATCCCTCACTGTATTCAGGATCTGTTCAAGACTTTTCAGCTTCTGGCCTTTCATCTCGCTGAAGGTGTCTGCACCTGTTGCCTCCAGCAGAGAGAACAGAGTGTTGACATATTTCTCTCTTGATCTGTCATCTATCCTGCTGAGCCAGTCCTTCTGGGTATCTTTGATGAATCTGCCGAAATCCGACTGTTCAGTCCGTACAAATTCATTTCTTTTCACCTGCCAGGTCATTCCGTCGTGCTGCAGCATGCCTTTTACCGAGCTTGCTACCATGTATTTGTGAGCTGCTTCGCTCGACAGCAGCAGCCCTATTACAGATGACTCAGGAACGATGCTCTTCACCTTTTCGATCACCGCTCTGTACTCTTCAGATTCCGTTACCTCTCTTCTGAATCCCGGGGCATCATTCGAATATACTGCTATAATACGGTCGCGCACAGACTTGTCGCAGAATGCCGACGCATATACTGCGAAGTTGCCGCCCTTGGAGTGTCCACCGACTCTGATCGGTCTTCTCAGTTTCTTACCGACTCTGTTGAGGTAGGCGACAGCTTCACGCTGTCCTCCCGTCTCCGGAAGATAGCTCATGTTGAAATCTTCCTTCCAGCCTACGACTGTGTTGTCTGTTCCTCTGAATGCTATATATGCGGTCCCGTCTTCCAGTATGAAGGTGACTGCGGACATCTGCATATCCCTGTCAGTATCCACGATATCCACGTAATCAGATATCTGCGTGCCGGAGAACCTGCGCCCTTCCATCATACCGTCCATCAGGAATGCCGTTTTTGCGAGCATGTCATCACTCTTCTCGAGCTTTTCCCGTGAGTTTATTTCAAAGAATGTCTTATACACCTTCCTGAGCGGAGTCCGTTTGCCGTCAGCAGGAACAGCGCCGTCAAAATGTGTATATGACAGTTCCGCAAGTATGAGATTGTCCACATCATTGAAGGGATCATGCGCAAAAGGAATATCGCATCTCCACTCAAGATAGTCGGATATATTAGGCATTATGTTCTCCTGTAAAATGATCATGCCGTGACGCGTCTGCAGTCATTATCGCATTTACGGTGGCCAGTTACAACTCTCAACTTTTCAGACTCTGTATCGTAGTAGAGAACATCATCCGACAGAAAATCACTTCTGTTGACAACGGTCCTGTTTGCCTCCCTCACAGTCTCCATCATACCTCTCAGGTCAGGATCCGCTGACTCGGATATGATCATCACCTCATGCACAGAGCTCGGAAGCACATAATATCCGCAGCCGAGCACTTCGGCTATCCGTTCTGTCACTCCAGGATAGAACAGCACCGCTGCTCCGAAGACCATACTTTCATTGGTAAGCATCAGAGCTCTGCATCTTCTGTACTCATCTATATCCGGCTCTTCAAGGAAGTTCTGTGCTGTTACCGGATAGCCGTAACCGGAATGTACATAATCCTCAAGACTCACCAGCATCGGAGGCTCATTCTTTACTGCGTTCTCAAGCGCCGCAGTAAGCAGTTCCTCCCGGCTTGTCCTTATCTCATTTTTCAGCAGCTCATCTGTCACTGACAGGAACCATTCACTTGAGGCTCCGCCGTCGCACCCGACGGTTGCTATCAGTGCAAGCCCGCAGCCGGCATCGATATACGGTTTTCCGTCCATGTAACTCATGTTGTGTGCGACACCGAGCAGCCTTACGGACAGTCTGTCCCTTATGCTGTCAAAATCAAGTCTGAGATCATCCGGTGACAGAGGTGCTCTGAAACCGAGTCCTTCCTCGCATCTGAAGGCAGCTTCCTCAAGAAGGCACTCAAGGTCCTCTCCATCCTGATACCTTTCATACAGATCATCCAGATACACATTCCATCCTGCACACACGCCCTCGCGGGAAAGCCTCAGTCCGTGGACTCTTGCATCATTCGCTTTCACTATCTCGATGCGCTCCGTGTTTATCTCTCCGGCATCTTTTCCCTCAAAATACTCATGCACTGCCGTCTCCGCCCTGAGTACAAAATCCTGAATAGTCATGTCTTTCTCCCTTCTCCTTACCGTCAGCTTTTCCAACATAGTGCAGCAATCCGGTATCCGGTTCAATAGGGATGTCGGAAGTAGTGATTTATTTGCAGGAATCAGGGAAAAATAATATTATCCGTTAACAAAACTGCACAACAAAAGACGGCTCCCGCAGAAGCCGCCTGTGTTTCTTTTCTTAATGATCAGTATCCGGTCGATGCATGATCCTGAATGTACCGGTGCAGTTTCTTCGTATCGCTCCAGCGTGAGAAACCGTATCCGCTGCCGAGTACAACAGTCACATAAGTGCTGCCGCCGTATGTGTATACTCCGGCAAAACAGCATCCGGCATTGCCTTCTGTTCCGGTCTTGCCGCCAAGGAAGTTGCTGATGTATCCGAATATGGCATTTGTAGACCAGAAAGTCCATCTTCTGCCTCTCTTAAGGCTCTTTATCGTCTTGTATCTGGTCGCCCAGCAGTCTCTGATCTCAGGGAAGGTATACGCATATGCCGTAAGCCTGGCAAGCTCATACGCGGTGGTATAATGTCCGTCCGCATCCAGCCCGTGAGCATTCCTGAAATGAGTGTTCGTCAGGCCCATCTCCTGTGCTTTTGCATTCATCATATTGACAAAACCTGCCTCACTTCCGCCTACTCTCTCAGCGACAGCGGTAGCCGCATCGTTTGATGACGGTACCAGCATAGCGTACAGGAGATCTCTGTTGCTGTAGACATCGCCTGCAGCCAGGCGTCCGCTTGCGTATGGCGTGCGTGCTGCATATTTAGATATCGTTGCTGTTGAATCGATGAGTCCGCTTTCAAGAAGCAGGACCGCTGTCATCAGCTTGGTCGTGCTTGCCTGGGCATGCTGCATGTCTGCGTTTTTCGAAAAGATCAGGCTGCCCTCGCCTTTATCATCTATCCTGTATATGCAGGCGGTTCTGGCCGACAGTTCGGGACTTTCGAGGTTCTGTGTTGTGACCTTTATATTCTCGCTGTATGCTTCAGCTGCATCGTCAGTCGCCGGGACATAGATCCTCCAGAGGGAGTTGGTCTTCGCTCTCTCCTCTCCCGGAACTGCAAATCTTACATTCACAGCAGGTGTTTCTTTTTCATTTGCCGCTTCAGTTTTTACTTCATTTTCTTTTGCCGGTTCGGATACTGCTGCTTCTACCGGCGCTGTCCCGTCAGCATTTTCCTGATCGGCATGTGAAACCACGATCGTGGTCCAAGTGTCATCAGTACTGCTGTATCTCTGCAGCTGAACTTCTCTGCCTCCGGCAGGCTGTACATCAGCTGTTATCTCAAGCGTGTCACTGAGGCTCTTGTTATATGAGACCGGGCAGTTGCTGATTACAGTAGCCGTTTTGCTTTCAGCTGCTGCCTGTACATCTGCCGCTTTCGTTCCGGTCTGTCCTGTCTCTGTTACAGCATATGTATCGAATGCCGCCATCGGAATGACCGATGTCATAACAAGCGCAAGCGCCAGTAACGCAGAAGCCGCGCCTTTTATTACAGAATTTTGCCTGATAAGATCTTTCATAGGATTTCCTCCCTGCGAAAACATCTAAGTAAAGTATTCTTTACATATCGAAAGTGTATCACACAGAGAGCCCGTATTATCTTAAACTCTGTTTAGCTGATCCGCTCCCTTCCGGCCACGTATGTGACAATCAGGTTGTTTTTTTATTGCCGTAAGGCATTGAATTCTTGGATGGAAAGTCCTAATATGGTATTTAAGGTCCAAATATTTAACCTTATATGGGCTTATATGGAAATTGAAATCAGCAGAAAGGAGGTATGACTATCATGGTCAAGATCAAATGGACTAACAGGTATAGCAACGAAACGGGCTATGTCGCAGCTCTTTCAAACAAAGAGCACTGCTTCATCAACACCTTTGATGTAGACGAGGCAAAGGCATACTCCGAGAAAGCTGTAAAAGGCATAATGACCAGACTTGAGTCTTTCCACGAGACCGACAACAACATCTTCGAAGTCATTCCTGCATAATGAGTCTTCAGTGATTCATTAATGAATGGCATTGATAGAACAGCTATACTCAAGTGACAATGACAGAACAGCCCTGTCCGGTAATCATCCCGGACAGGGCTGCTGTTTTTTAATATGCTATCCGTCACCTCTCTAAGGTCTCCGGTATTCATATATCAGTTTATCAAATGTCATGTCACCGACTGCAAGACCCCTCGCCTCAGTGCGTACATGTTTCATTCCGGATCTTTCCAGGACTCTCTTCGAGGCGGTATTCTCCGCAGCACACCAGGCAGTTACGCAGGATATACCCTCGTTTTCTGTCAGGTATTCAAGCACTTTCATCAGGGCTTCAGTTGCAAAGCCACGTCCCTGCCAGCCTTTTGCAACGCTGAACCCAACCTCTATCTGTCCATCCCTGTAGTCATATGCTCCTATGGTCCCGGCTACAACATCATCGCCATGAGCATCCATCACCCACGAGTATGAGTGCTCATCCTCATAGCTGCTGATAAACTGCTGAATGGTCTCCTTCGTCATTTCAGGAGTCGCATACGGATTCCATCCGGAGTACATATACATATCAGGGTCCGATCCGAAGTATCTGTACAGCTGCTCAGCGTCATCCGGGCGGTATCTTCGCAGGACCAGATTCTCTGTCCACAGTTCGGCCGTCCCATGCGGTACGATTTCTTCGATGGATCCGATCTGTGAATTGTAGATTATGAAATCCTCGATGAAAATGCCGTCTTCTTTTCCTCCCCATTCGCACTCCAGGAATTCACGGCTGCCGTATTCTGCGCGCCCTGAGATAGTTTCTCCGTATATATCCCTGACGCGGACATATTTTCCATCATATCCTGACAGATCCATTGTGCAGTTGCTCCTTTTTATCTTGATCTGACAATAGCTTTCATTACTTCTCTGTATGCAGCGAAGAGAACTCCTGCGACCGGCCATACTATCCAGGTCATTTCCCATCTCATGGTCACAAAGCTCCACCCAAGATATATCGTAGTTGCGATGGCCCAGTAAATTCCGTCATACTTGCCGGCTTTCTTGTTGAGTCTGGTATAGTCGCCTTCTTCAAGCAGCCTGTCATAGCCTCCCTGTCTTATACATGTCAGCACGATCAGTTTAACGCCGGCCGCTACTATGATCAGCATTGCAGCAACTCCGATAACAGGAAGCAGATCGGTATTGTTGGAATACCTCGTCATCTCCATGATCAGCATAGGCACAGCACCGATAATGCACATCATGATTCCCAGGATCAGCAGTCTGGTGTGCTTCTCGGCATAACCATCTCTGCGCTCCCTGACCATCCCGCTGACGCCGTACTCTGTATCGATAGCTGTATTGTCGAGGTATTCATAAGGTTTGCCCCTCATTCCTTCCATGACAAACAGGCCAACAACGATCGCAACTATGATGATAAGAATCGCAGTTCCGCCCGCCTCTGCAGCCGCGCCGCTGAGACTAATGAAGCCCGCTTCAGCCAGCCCTGCCACAACTATGAGCAGAACAGGTGACAGTATGCACATCATAACGCCTGTCGAAATCCTTGATGCAGCGCGCTCGTTGTGTTCAAGGAATGAAGAAGCGTCTTCCATGGATACACTTCTTACGGTATCTTCGAGACCTCTGTCGACCGGTGCTGTTTCATCCGTGTCCGCGATCACTATATCATCTCTCAGAAGATAGTCCGTGCTGACGCCGAATATCTCAGACATCAGAACTATCTTCTTCATATCAGGAACCGCCTGAGCTCCCTCCCACTTGGATACCGACTGTCTCGATACGCCGAGCTTGTCTGCCAGCTCTTCCTGTGACCAGCCGTTTTTCTTTCTGTTTTCTATTATCTTGTCTGCTAATATCATTTCAGTTCCTCCTGATTCAAGTGCTTTCCTTCTGGCTTGCAACTGTAATTTACAGTTTTTACGGGTTGCACTCTACCAATCAGGCTTTTCAATCTGTCAACCAGTGGTTGCAACTGGCTCTTCTTTATTATTTTATCGATTGCTGCAGGGGAATACAATTGACAGAACCGCATTTATCATAAAGTGGGTACCGGTAGAAGGTCTGAGCGAAGAAAAAGCAGCAGCACTTCTTTCAGAAATACTGCTGCATTCACCGGGCAAAAAGCCCGATCTGTATCTTTGCAGCTCTTCACTTGTGTCTCAGATGGTTGATTCCTTTTTCGGTTTCAGTCTCTATATCAACAGTTCCGATAAGCGTGTCATCTTCGCAGCTGAATACGCCTATCATATTGCTGAAACTGACTTTTTCCCTTTCTGCAAGGCGGTTGCCCTGAGAGTCTATGACACCTGTATAGTAGTCCTCACTTGAGATATCTATATCGGACAGCAGCTCTCCAACAGTCGTTCCCTCAGGTATTATGCCTATTGTTGTCCTTCCTGTATCGGAATATACCAGATAACCAGTATCCTCCAGGTTGGTGCCGGTGATGACCTTTGCCGGAAGATTGATCTTTTCATATATGTCGTTTTCGATATTGACAGGCACAAGTGCGTAACCCTCGTAATCTCCTATGCCTTTGATATAAGCATATGATTCCGATCCTATATCTATATTCCTTATGCCTCCGACTATATAGTCGACGCCTTTTACAAGATGTTTGCCTTTGTAATGGATCCCGAATTCAGGCAGTACCGGATCACCTGTATAGTCAGCAGAGGTGTTTCCGGAGATGTTTATTGCAGATTCTTCAGTCTCCTTATCGATATACCAGTAATTGATATCGACTCTGTCAGCTGATCCTGAATCAGTATCAACCTTTGCCGAGCTGCTGTACTGCCATTTAGTATAGCTGCATTCTGAGTTTATCGAGCTGCTGTACTGAGCGATCCAGAAATCTGTATTCTCAGGCAGGTCCCGGCCATTATTCAGATAATTAGAGAAGAAATATGAATTTGCATATATCCCTGCATCATATCCGTATGACCTAACAGTTTTGCAAAAGGCCTTAGCAGCTGCTACAGCATCCTCTTCTGAGAGCCCGCTGAGTCTGCTTCCGCCCTTGTTAAAGAACTCATAGTCCATATATACAGGCAGCATGAGATCTTCAGGTCCTATTCCAAGCTTCTGCAGTCTTGATATGGCAAACTCTGCCTCCCTTGCGCCCTCCTCAGCATTTACTGCCTGGGAGAATACGTAGACGCCGCACATCATCCCGGCTCTTCTCGCATTGTTAAAATGTTCCCTGAACAATTTGTCGGACTCAAGGCTGCCCGACCTGTTGAGCGTAACGGAAATCCGCATTACAGCAAAATCTATTCCCGATGCTTTTGCGCCTTTCCAGTCTATGTCATCATCCTGATAAGAAGATACGTCGATACCATCTACAATAAGAGAATTGCGGAAACGCTTGTCATGTTCACGATAGTCACTGCGGTCATCATAAGCCGCCGACACCTCAAAGCCGGCGGAGGATATCGCAAGTATTAAAAGTAACATGACAGTAATTGCTTTCTTCATCTTTCTCCTGTTATCTGAAACGGACATAAAAAAACAGCCGCCTCATATATTTAACATTTAACGCCTTTGCTGTAAAGACTGTATATTCGTTATATGTTGATTATATGATGGCCTATCCGGGAATTCTTACCTTAACCCCTCTTCTGATTATCCCTGTATCATCTTTCGAATCTCACTATATATGCTCCGAGAACATGTCTCCATGCAAATAACAATTACCGTCATCTCTTTTTCTTTTCCGGCAGCTCTTCCCACATGCTCCGGACTAACTTGCATAAAAATTCCCTGTTATCTATATCATCTGCCAGGATCATTTCCTTCGCTCCATCATATGGAATTTCCATAGTGGCCTTCGGCATAAGCTTCACGGCCGACAGTAAAAGTCCAGATATTCTTTTGTTGATGCCATGTTAGCCTCCTATGCATTCACGAGCTTAAGGAACTTTTTGTCGTTCATCTGCTCATTCGTAATGTATTCTCCGTTATGGAACAGTGCATAGTTTGTGACCGGAGTCGGTGCACTCTGCGCTTCTCCTCTGCTTTCGATATGGATAGCATGGAATGGTATATCATTCTCTTTGGCTGTCTGTTCCAGAACCGGAACATATTTTGCATTGAACGGACACTGGCTGGTGTAATACAGCACATATCCTTTTTCGTCTATATGTGGATGCTTTGCACATTCCCTGAAATGAGGCTTGTCTGCATCCGCTGCAAATGGCAGGTACCACAACTGAATGCCATTGTCCGCTTCATCGCATACGGTAAAGCCCTTATATTTCAGAAATCTGGGAT
>Ga0256407_10001941_pt1 | contig 41185 bp, 30 predicted proteins | sample RumenRJG_04DNA_FD_193489 | JGI IMG/M metagenome (GOLD analysis project Ga0256407, IMG submission 193489) | Bovine rumen microbial communities from Lethbridge, Alberta, Canada - RJG_04 | ecosystem: Host-associated > Mammals > Digestive system > Stomach > Rumen | place: Canada: Alberta... | reverse complement strand
CTTTGCTGCTTCGCAGCGAAGGTACTCCGCTCGGAAAAGCACAAATAAATTTGGCTTTTCGCTCGCTTATTCGTACTTTGCTGCTTCGCAGCGAAGGTACTCCGCTCGGAAAAGCACAAATAAATTTGGCTTTTCGCTCGCTTATTCGTACCTTTGTCACCCAATTATTAATTGTATGCGAGGGAGAATGAGAAGAAAGCAAGAGTTTCTGGAGATGTATCGGAGATAACGATTGTTGTAAATACTGCGTTTTTGAAGAGTTTTGTCCCTTTTGCTCCCCTTTGACTCCCTATAATATAAACCGTGATGGAGAATAGAATAACAGTACTGGAACCGCTAATCATCGAGGCGGCACAACAGGGCATGGACGAGTTTGTGGACGTTTTCGTCGATGCCATATACCAGGCCATAGGCGGTGAACTCACTGCCGAGAACATGCCACTGCTCAATGCCGACCAAACCACGCTCTTGGCCTACCGCATCTTGCGCGACGAGGTGATGGACGGCGGCTTCGTGCAACTCATCCACAACGGCTACGGTCCCTTCATCTTCAAAAACCCCTTCGGCAAGATGATGAGGCAGTGGGGCATCGACGAACTCGCCACACTCCTCAACAAGGGCCACCGACTCTACAACCGCCATCACGAGGCAATAGAACGGGAGTGCAGCGACGAGGAGTTCATGGCTCTTTTCGAGCAGTTCTCCGACTTCGACGACCTCGACGACACCTTTGTGGAGCACGAGGAGCAATGGACTGCTGCCGTGGCTGCCTATATCGACGACCACATCGACCGTTTTGCCACCATTCTGGGAAAAGAGCAATGAACAAAGAAGAATTGGAAATCAGGAAAAAGAGTCCTGTACAGATAAAGAACAAGAAAGCCTCCTTCGAGTATTTCTTCGTGGAGACGTTCACGGCAGGCATCGTGCTCACCGGTACCGAAATCAAGTCGATACGCCTGGGCAAGGCCTCTCTCGTGGATGCCTACTGCGTCATCATCAATGGTGAGATGTGGGTGAAGGGAATGAACGTCTCGCCCTATTTCTACGGGTCGTACAGCAACCACGAGGCGCGGCGCGACCGCAAACTCCTGCTCACCAAACGAGAGATACACCGGCTGTCGGAGGCGGTGAAACAAGTAGGTTTCACCATCATCCCCATCCTCGTCTTCATCGACAAGAACGGCAGGGCAAAGATGGACATCGCCCTCGCCAAGGGAAAGAAACTGTATGACAAGCGCCAGAGCCTCAAGGAGAAGGAGGATAGAAGGGAAATGGACCGAGTAAGGAAGAATTTCTAATTTTTTATAGAGGGAGCAAAAGCGACCTGTGAACAGAGCAGACGGAGATGCTTTCGTCGTTTCTCTGTACAGATAATGAAGAATGATGAGAAAAAGCCTTCAGGAATTAGCAAGTGAACGTATCTTGGTGCTCGACGGCGCCATGGGAACGCGCATTCAGCAGTTTCATCTCTCCGAGGACGACTTCCATGGCTATATGTTCCGCTCGTTGCCCGTGCTGATGATGGGCAACAACGACGTGCTCAACCTCACCCGTCCCGACGTCATCCAGGAGATACACCGCAAATATCTCGAGGCAGGCGCCGACATCATCGCCACCAACACCTTCAGCGCCCAGCGCATCTCACAGGCCGACTACCAGTTGGCCGACTTCGCCCGTGCCATCGCCCTTGAGGGGGCACGGCTGGCACGTCAGGTGGCCGATGAATTCTCCAGCGACGAGCATCCCCGGTGGGTGGCTGGTTCGGTGGGACCCACCAACAAGGCATGCTCGATGAGTCCCGACGTGTCCGACCCCGGTGCCCGCGCCATCACCTACGACCAACTCTTCGAGGCGTATACCGAACAGATGGATGCGCTCGCCGAAGGGGGTGTCGACCTGTTCCTCATAGAGACCATCTTCGACACCCTCAACGCCAAGGCTGCCATCGATGCTGCCATGCAGGTGCGCCAACGCAGGCAACTCCCGCTGCCCATCATGCTCTCTGTCACCATCAGCGACCTCGCGGGACGCACGCTAAGCGGTCAGACACTTGATGCCTTCCTCGCCAGCATGAGCAGTTACGACATCCTCTCCGTGGGACTCAACTGCTCGTTTGGCGCGCTCCAGATGAAACCCTTCCTCAAGGAACTGGCTGCCAAAGCCCCTTACTTGGTGTCGGCTTACCCCAATGCCGGACTGCCCAACTCGATGGGACTCTACGACGAGACGGCAGAGACCATGGCACCCTTCATGGCGCAACTGGTAGACGAGCAGTTGGTGAACATCATCGGCGGTTGCTGCGGCACCGACGAGCACTTCATCCGCCGCTTTGCCGAGGTGGCACGGGGGAAGACTCCCCGCAAGCCGGTGGAGCGGCTGCCGCTAATGCAACTCAGCGGTCTCGAACCGCTCGTGGTGACTCCCGAGATAGGGTTTGTCAACGTGGGCGAGCGGTGCAACGTGGCAGGCTCAAGGAAGTTCCTGCGGCTCATCAACGAGAAGAAATACGACGAGGCGGTGACCATCGCGCGCAAGCAGGTGGCCGACGGCGCCCTCGTCATCGATATCAATATGGACGATGCCTTGCTCGATGCCAGGCACGAGATGACGACATTCCTCAACATCATCGCTGCCGAGCCCGATATCGCGAAGGTGCCGGTGATGGTCGACTCCTCCAACTGGGAGGTCATCACCGCCGCGCTGAAGTGCGTGCAGGGAAAGGCCATCGTCAACTCCATCTCGCTCAAGGAGGGCGAGGAGGTGTTCATCGCCCATGCCCGTGAGGTGTTGCGCCATGGTGCCGCCGTGGTGGTGATGTGCTTCGACGAGCAGGGACAGGCCACCACCTTCGAGCGACGCATCGAGATAGCCCAAAGGGCATACCGCATACTCACCGAGAAGGTGGGATTCGCACCCTACGACATCATTATCGACCCCAATGTGCTCGCCATCGCCACGGGCATGGAGGAGCACGACGGCTATGCTGCCGACTTCATCCGCGCCTGTCGCTGGATAAAGGACAACCTGCCCGGCGCACATGTGAGCGGTGGCGTGAGCAACCTCTCGTTCTCCTTCCGCGGCAACAACTACATCCGTGAGGCCATACATGCGGTCTTTCTCTACCACGCCATCCGAAACGGCATGGACTTCGGCATTGTCAACCCCGCGTCGAAAGTCACCTACAACGACATCCCTGCCCACCAACTTGAAATCATCGAGGAGGCAGTGCTCTGCACCACCGACGACCCGTCGGCACGCCTCATCGCCCTGGCAGCGGAAATCAAGGCTCAGGAGGAGGCAAGGAAGGCAGAGGGGGCAACAGGCAACGCAACTGCCCAGCCCGAAGAACAGTGGCGGACACTCGACGTGGAGCAACGTCTCGTCCACGCCCTGCGGAAAGGCATTGGCGACTATCTGGAAGAAGACCTCGAAGAGGCCCTGAAGTGCTACCCCAAGGCGGTAGACATCATCGAGGGACCGCTGATGAAGGGCATGAACCTCGTGGGCGAACTCTTCGGCACAGGCAAGATGTTCCTGCCGCAGGTGGTGAAGACGGCACGCACGATGAAACAGGCGGTGGCCATCCTCCAGCCTCACATCGAGGCAGAAAGACAGGGCAGCACCGCGAAAGCGGGAAAGATTCTCCTCGCCACCGTGAAGGGCGATGTGCACGACATCGGGAAGAACATCGTGGCGGTGGTGATGGCATGTAACAATTACGAGGTCATCGACATGGGCGTGATGGTGCCTGCCGCGCAAATCGTGAGAAAGGCGATAGAGGAGGAGGTAGACCTTATCGGACTGAGCGGACTCATCACGCCGAGTCTGGAAGAGATGGTGAACGTGGCGGAGGAGTTGCGGAAGGCAGGTCTCAACATTCCCATCATGATAGGCGGGGCCACCACTAGCGAATTGCATGTGGCACTGAAGATAGCCCCAGTGTATGGCGGTAGTGTGGTATGGATGAAGGATGCCGCACAAAACGCCATCGCTGCAGCCCGCCTGCTCGACAAGAACCAAAAACAGGCTTACGGCCAGCACCTCGAGGAGCAATACAAGCACCTGAGGGAGGAATATAATGGCCATCAGCGCGACCTGCTCTCCATCGAGGAGGCCAGAAAGCAGAAAAAAGATTTCTTTGATAAGGTTTGAGATTGGAGGTTTAAGATTGGAGATTTATCTTGCTGCGCATGATGAACATCGGCGGCGCCTCAGCAATTGAAGTACACTTCATTGCGCTTGGCATGCACGATGTTTGAAAAGCAGTACAAACGTCTCTTCCCTTCCTTTCCCTTCCTTTAAGAATAAAACGACAATGACTATAAAAAATCTCGTCTTCGACTTCGGCGGAGTGGTCGTGACACTCGACCACGATGAAGCCGTGAGAAGATTCAGAAAACTGGGACTGAAAGACGCCAGTCAGCAACTCGACCCCTACACCCAGGGCGGCATTTTCGGTGAACTCGAACTGGGTAGGATAGGAGCGGAGGAGTTTATCGACCAACTGGGGGCACTCTGCCACCGGAAACTCTCTTACGAGGAATGTCAGCATGCATGGCTGGGCTACCGAAAGGAGGTGCCGCAGCGCAACCTCGACGCCCTCGTACGACTGCGTGAGGAGGGCTATCGGCTCATCCTGCTCTCCAATACCAACCCCTTCATGATGAAGTGGGCGATGAGCGGCGACTTCGACGGCAAGGGCAACTCCGTGGCAGACTATTTCGACGCGGTGTATCTGAGTTACAAACTCGGCGTGATGAAGCCCAACGAGATGTTCTTCAGAACGATGCTTATGGAGGAGCAAATCCTTCCCGCCAGCACCCTCTTCATCGACGATGGGCCACGCAACGTGGCAGCGGCTAGCCAGTTGGGCATCCATGTCTACTGTCCTGAAAACGGAAAAGACTGGACCAAGGAGATATATCAATTTATTAAATAGGTAGGAGACCTAGAACAACACAACTATGGCTTTTAGAAAGAAAAAGATTTGGCATCTGATTCCCGGACAACCCATTACCGAACTCGACAAGCAGGTGATGTACTGGGAGAGCCGGGGCAAGGAAGTGCCCTCGCGCGACTTGATAAAGACTCCCGAACAGATAGAAGGCATTCGCAAGGCCGGTGTTGTCAACACTGGCGTGCTCGACGAAGTGGCGAAGCACATCCACGAGGGCATGAGCACCCTCGAAATCGACGAGATATGCTACAACTACTGCACCGCACACGGTGCCACACCGGCATGCCTCGGCTATGAAGGCTACCCCAAGAGCGTGTGTACGAGCATCAACGAGGTGGTGTGCCACGGCATACCCAAGGAGGATGATGTGCTCATGGAGGGCGATATCATCAATGTTGACTTTACCACCATCCTCGACGGCTATTTCGCCGATGCCTCACGTATGTTCATCATCGGCAAGACCTCGCCCGAGAAAGAACAGTTGGTGAGGGTGGCGAAGGAGTGCCTGGAGATAGGCGCCGAGGCGGCAAAACCATATTGCTTTGTAGGCGACATCGGCCATGCCATAGAGAAACACGCCAAGAAATACCACTATGGCGTGGTGAGAGACCTCTGCGGACATGGCGTGGGACTGAAGTTTCATGAGAAACCCGATGTGGCACACTTCGGCCACCGTGGCCAGGGCATGCTCCTCGTGCCGGGAATGGTGTTCACTATCGAACCCATGATCAATATGGGCACCTGGAAGGTGTTCATCGATGCCGACGACGAATATGGCTGGGAGGTCATCAGCGAGGACGAACTGCCCAGCGCACAGTGGGAACATACCTTCCTCATGACCGAACATGGGGTGGAAATCCTGACATATTGATGATGAAAAATACTGACGTTTATATTCTTGGAATAGAGAGCAGTTGCGACGACACATCGGCAGCGGTATTGCGCAATGGCGTGTTGCTGAGCAACGTCACCGCCTCGCAAGATGTGCACCGTGACTATGGCGGCGTGGTGCCCGAACTGGCATCGCGGGCGCACCAGCAGAACGTGGTGCCGGTGGTAGACCAGGCCATCCGCCGGGCTGGCATCACGAAGGAGATGCTCTCGGCAGTGGCTTTCACCCGCGGACCGGGACTCATGGGGTCGCTCCTCGTGGGTGTGAACTTCGCCAAGGGCTTGGCAAGGTCGCTGGGCATACCGCTCATCGATGTCAACCACCTGCAGGGACATGTCATGGCACACTTCATCAAGGAGAGCGACGACGACATGTCGGCACCGCCCATGCCGTTTCTGTGCCTGCTCGTGAGCGGGGGCAACTCGCAAATCGTGAAGGTGAGTGCCTACAACAACATCGAGGTGCTCGGACAGACCATCGACGATGCTGCCGGAGAGGCCATCGACAAATGCTCGAAGGTGATGGGACTGGGATATCCCGGAGGACCCATCATCGACCGTCTGGCACGACAGGGAAACCCGAAGGCATACAAGTTTGCCGAGCCCCACATCCCCGGCTACGACTATAGTTTCAGCGGTCTGAAGACATCGTTTCTCTATAGTCTGCGCGACTGGGTGAAAGACGACCCGGATTTTGTGGAGCACCATAAGGAAGACCTTGCGGCGAGCCTGGAATTCACCATTGTCGACATCCTGATGAAGAAACTGAAACTGGCGGTGCGCGACACCCGCATCAAGCATGTGGCACTCGCTGGCGGCGTATCGGCCAACAACGGCTTGAGAAATGCTTTCAAGGACCATGCCGCGAGATATGGCTGGAAAATCTACATCCCCAAATTCAGTTACACCACTGACAATGCAGCGATGATAGCCATCACGGGCTACTACAAATACCTCGACGGGGAGTTCTGCGACATCGACGCCCCCGCCTTCTCAAAAGTGACGTTCGAATGAGCCCCCGCCCCTACGGCCCATAACGCCCCTACGGCCCATAACGCCCATGGTGCCCATAAATGCCCATGGCGCCCATAAACGCCCATTGAGCCCATAAATGCCCATTGAGCCCATAAATGCCCATTGAGCCCACAAAAAAAACAACACCAAAAAATCATACAAAATACTATCATGGAGTTAGAAAACAAAGTACTGAGCAGAGAGATACAAACCATGTTCTATGAATCAGGAAAAACACTCGGCACTGCCGAGAGTTGCACCGGCGGCAGGATAGCCGAGGCCATCATTGCCGTGCCAGGAGCATCGGAGTATTTCAAGGGTTCCATCGTGTCGTACACCAACGAGGTGAAGGAAAACCTCCTCGGCGTAGACCACCAGTTGCTCGAAGAGAAGACGGCGGTGTGCCCCGAAGTGGCTGAGGCCATGGTGAAGGGTGCCATCAAGACGCTCAACGTAGATTACGCCATCTCTGCCACCGGCATCGCCGGACCGGGTGGTGGCACGCGTGAGATACCCGTGGGCACCATCTATATCGGTTTTGGCACTGCCGACGACGTGCGCACCATCATGCTCTCCGAGGACGAGGGGCGCGACAAGAACCTCGCCAATGCCACCAACCAGGCCCTCCTGTCGTTCCTCGAGTTCATCAAGGAAAAAATCGAACTCCCCCAGCATGAGGGATGAGATTTTTCAATATTAAACTCTTAATATTTGTTTCACAGCGGTGCTTTAATTTCAAAACTTTCTTAAAATAAGGCTTTCCTGCGCGATTTTTAATATTATTAAGATAGGATTTTTCGCCATTACTTGTTTATTGTTGTACCTTTGCGTTCGGTTTTTCGCAAAGGAGCCATTTGTATTGGAAATAACAATAAAACAAATAACTTATGACAGATTCAATTGATATCCGTGAACTCAACGTGCGGATCGAACAGCAAAGCGCGTTCATTTCCAACCTCACCATGGGAATGGACCGCGTCATCGTGGGACAGAAACATCTCATCGACACCCTTCTCATCGGACTCCTCAGCGACGGGCATATCCTGCTCGAGGGCGTGCCGGGATTGGCAAAGACCCTTGCCATCAAAACCCTCGCCCAACTCATCGACGCGAAATACAGTCGCATACAGTTCACTCCCGACCTGTTGCCTGCCGACGTCGTCGGTACGATGATCTACTCGCAGAAAGAGGAGAAGTTCCAGGTGAAGAAAGGTCCGGTGTTCGCCAACTTCGTGCTCGCCGACGAAATCAACCGCGCTCCCGCCAAGGTGCAGAGCGCATTGCTCGAGGCCATGCAGGAGCACCAGGTCACCATCGGCGACAACACCTTTGCGCTGCCCGACCCGTTCCTCGTCATGGCTACCCAGAATCCCATCGAGCAGGAGGGCACCTACCAACTGCCCGAGGCCCAGGTCGACCGTTTCATGCTCAAGGCTGTCATCGACTATCCCACCATTCAGGAGGAGCGGCTCATCATCAGGGAGAACCTGCACGCCAGTCTGCCCGAGGTGAAGCCGGTGACCACCGCCGAGGAAATCATCGACGCCCGTGCCGTGGTGCGCCAGGTGTATCTCGACGAGAAGATAGAGCAGTATATCGCCGACATCGTCTTCGCCACACGCTACCCCGACCACTACCAACTCAACGAACTGCGCGACTTCATCACCTTCGGCGGTTCGCCACGTGCCAGCATCAGCCTGGCTAAGGCAGCAAGGGCATACGCCTTCATCAAGCGCCGTGGCTATGTGGTGCCCGAGGACGTGAGGGCCGTGGCACACGACGTGCTCCGCCACCGCATCGGACTCTCCTATGAGGCAGAGGCCAGCAACGTCAATAGCGAGGAAATCATCAGTAAGATCATCAACAAAGTGGAGGTTCCTTGATGGATACTTCAGAACTGCTGAAAAAAGTACGCAAGATAGAGATAAAGACCCGCGGACTGAGTCAGAACATTTTCGCGGGACAATACCACTCGGCTTTCAAGGGAAGGGGTATGGCCTTCTCAGAGGTGAGGGAATACCAGTATGGCGACGACGTGCGCGACATCGACTGGAACGTCACCGCGCGGTTCCACCGTCCCTATGTCAAGGTGTTTGAGGAGGAGCGCGAACTCACCGTCATGCTCCTCGTCGACGTCAGCGGTTCCCTCGACTTCGGCACCGTGAGGCAGACGAAACGCGACATGGTGGCGGAGATTGCCGCCACGCTGGCGTTCAGCGCCATACAGAACAACGACAAGATTGGCGTGGTGTTCTTCTCCGACAAGATAGAGAAATACATCCCCCCGAAGAAAGGCCGAAAGCATATCCTCTACATCATCCGCGAAATGCTCAACTTCAGGCCCGAGAGCCTGCGCACCGACGTGGGCATGGCAGTGGAGTTCCTCACACGGGTGATGAAGCGCCGCTGCACCGCCTTCCTGCTGAGCGATTTCTTCGACCGCTCGCCCTATGAGAACCAACTCACTATCTGCAACCGCAAGCACGACGTGGTGGCGATACAGGTCTACGACCAGCGCGCCAAGGAGATGCCCGACGTGGGACTGATGCGCATACAGGACGCAGAGACCGGCCACGAGATGGTTATCGATACATCGAGCAAGAAACTGCGCAGGGCACATGCCGCACACTGGCTGCGCCATCAGGCAGAGATGCGTACGGTGTTCAACAAGAGCAATGTCGACCATATTTCCATCTCGACGAAAGACGATTACGTGAAGTCGCTCATGTCTCTCTTCTCCATGAGGGCGTAGGGCAACACCATCAGAACAAACAACTGTAGCAAGAAGGGAAAACCTGAAAGTGGAGCGAATGCGACACTTGAGTAAGAAAAAATGAAATACTTCAAAACCATATTGTTGCTGCTGTGCGTCGCTGCACAGGCGTTCGCACAGGTGAACGTGGAGTCGGCCATCGACACCCCTGAGATTCTCATCGGCGAGCAGGCCCACGTCACCCTCAACGTCACGCTGCGGCAAGGTCTTCACGCCGCGCTCCCCGACTATGAGCAGGGGGCGCTGCTCACTCCGGGCGTGGAGGTGGTAGCCCAGGGTGTGGTAGACACCACCCTGCTCGACAACCAGATGCAGCGCCTCACCCGGCAGTACACGCTCACGTCGTTCGACGACACCCTCTACCTGCTGCCGGCATTCAAGGCAGTGGTCGACGGGAAGGAATATGCCGCCAAGCAATTGGCGCTCAAGGTCATCACACCTGATGTAGACCTGGAGCATCCCGACCAGTTCTTCCCCCTCAAGGGACTGCAGCCCAACCCCTTCATGTGGAAGGAGTGGGTGAGGCCGTTCTGGATGGGCTTCATCCTCATCACCCTCTGCCTGCTGCTCTACTACCTCGTCATCCGCCTGGGCGACAACAAGCCCATCGTGGCACGCATCAGGTTCGTGAAGAAGGTGCTGCCCCACAAGAAGGCCATCAATGTCATCAACAAACTGAAGGCGGGCACCATCAACACCGCTTCCGACCAGAAAGCCTACTATACCACGCTGGTCGACACGCTGCGCACTTACCTGCAGGAGCGTTTCGGGTTCAATGCCATGGAGATGACCAGCAGCGAGATTATAGAGCGGCTCAGTCAGGAAGAAGACCCCGCGAAACTCGCCGAGTTGCGTGAACTCTTCGAGACTGCCGACCTGGTTAAGTTTGCCAAGCACTCCACCGGCATCAGCGAGAAAGACCGCGACCTGGAGAGCGTGGTGGAGTTTATCGAGACCACGAAGACCGAAGATATGCCCACCATAGAGAAGATAGAGCCTACGCTCACCGACAACGAGAAACGGTCGAAGAAGTCGCGGCGGCTCATCATCACGCTCATCACGCTCACATCCATCAGCATCCTGGTGGGGCTGGCACTCATCTGCTGGCAACTCTACCTGCTCATGCTTTAGACATAGAAGATTATGATTTTCGCCAATAAAGAATATTTCCTGCTCCTGCTGCTGGCAGTGCCCTACATCCTCTGGTATTTCCTCTACCGGAGGAAGACAGAGCCTACCATGCGCATGAGCGACACACATGCCTACCGCTTCACCTCGAAGAGTTGGCGGCAGCGGCTCATCCACCTGCCCATGCTCCTCAGGCTCCTCGCCTTCACGATGGTGGTGGTGGTGCTGGCACGGCCCCGTACGCATAACTCATGGGGCGAACGCTCCGTGGAGGGCATCGACATCATGCTGGCCATGGACGTGTCGACCAGTATGCTGGCCATGGACATGAGCCCCAGTCCCAACAGGCTTGAGGCTGCCAAGGAGGTGGCGGCAGAGTTTATCTCCGGACGCCCCGACGACAATATCGGACTCACCATCTTCGCCGGCGAGGCATTTACGCAGTGCCCGATGACGGTAGACCACCAGACGCTGCTCAACCTGCTCCACAACGTGAGGACCGACATCGCCAAAAACGGATTGATAGAGGATGGCACCGCCATCGGCATGGGACTCTCCAATGCCGTGGGCCGACTGAAGGACAGCAAGGCAAAGAGCAAGGTGGTCATCCTGCTTACCGACGGCTCCAACAACCGTGGCGACATCTCGCCCATGACGGCAGCGTCGATAGCGAAGAGCCTGGGGGTGAGGGTGTATACCATCGCCGTAGGCACCAATAAGGTGGCACGCTATCCGCTCGAGGTGGGAGGCACCACGCAATACGTGAACGTGCCGGTGGAAATCGACAGCAAGACGCTGAGCGACATCGCTGCCACCACCGACGGGCAGTTCTACCGCGCCACCAACATGGCTGCCCTGAAGCAAATCTACAAGGAAATCGACAAACTCGAGAAGACGAAAATCGACGTCAGGAAATTCAGCAAGTTCTACGAGGCCTACCAACCCTTCGCTCTCTTGGCTATCCTCGCGCTGCTGCTCGAACTGCTGCTCAGAAACACAGTGCTGCGCAGGATACCATAAACCAAAGATGAATTGAATATGTTCAGATTCGAAAGTCCCATATATCTCTACCTGTTGCTCCTGGTGCCTGCCCTGGTGGTCATCAGATACCTCTGCAACAGAAACAAGATGAGAAAACTGAAACGCTTCGGCGACCCAGAACTGCTCAAGGACATGATGCAGGACGTGTCGAAATACCGTCCTACGGTGAAGTTCTGGTTGCTCCTTGCAGCACTCTCTGCCCTCATCTTCGCCATGGCACGCCCGCAGATGGGGTCGCGCATCAGCAGTGAGAAACGACAGGGCGTCGAGGTCATCATCTGCATGGATATCTCCAACTCCATGCTGGCCGAAGATGTGGTGCCATCGCGTCTCGAGAAGAGCAAACTGCTCGTAGAGAACATGGTCGACAAGTTCGTCAACGACAAGGTGGGACTCATCGTCTTTGCCGGCGATGCCTTCGTGCAGTTGCCCATCACCGCCGACTACGTGTCGGCGAAGATGTTCCTGCAGAATATCAGTCCCTCGCTCATCGCCTCTCAGGGCACCGACATCGCCACCGCCATCAACATGGCCATGGTGAGTTTCACGCAAGACGAGAAGGCGGGAAAGGCCATCATCGTCATCACCGACGGCGAGGACCATGAGGGATATGCCCTCGAGGCTGCCAAGGCGGCCAAGGACAAGGGTGTCAAGGTGTTCATGCTCGGCGTGGGCTCTGCCAACGGCGCTCCCATCAAGATGCGCGACGGCAGTTACCTGAAAGACAATACCGGCGAGACCGTCATCACCCGTCTCAACGAGGAGATGTGCAAGCAGATTGCCGAGGCGGGCAGCGGCACGTATATCCATGTCGACAACACCAGTGAGGCGCAGGAACGCCTCGACATCGAGATAGGGAAGATGCAGAAAGGCGACATCTCGACAGTGGTCTACAGCGAGTACGACGAGCAGTTCCAGGCCCTGGCGCTCATCGCCCTGCTGCTGCTCATCATCGAGGTGTGTGTGCTCGAGCGCAAGAACCCATTGCTCAAGAACGTGAAGTTGTTCAACAAGACAAAACCAGGAGGTGAAACTATAGAATCATGAAAAAGACGCTCATCCTGATAGCCCTCCTTGCGGCACTGCTACTCACCATGGCATTGTCGCAGAAGACCACCGACCGGCATCATATAAGGCTGGGAAACCGCCATTTCCTGAAGTCGGAATACGACAAGGCGTATATCGAATACGGCAAGGCCCTTTCCGAGAATCCCGACAACAGCCAGGCGGCCTACAACATCGCCTGCGTGATGACGGCCACACAGAACGACAGTACATTGGCACAGTATGCCAAGGCTGCCGACATGGAGAAAAACGGCATCCGTAAGTCGATGTCATGGCACAACATCGGTGTCATCATGCAGACCAGCCACAAATATGCCGAGGCCATCGAAGCATACAAGAATGCGCTCAGGAGCAATCCTGCCGACGACATGACCCGCTACAACCTCGCCCTGTGCAAGAAACTGCTCGAACAACAGCAACAGCAGCAGAACCAGCAACAGCAGCAAGACCAGAACAACGGCGGTGGCGGACAGGGTCAGGGCGACCAGAAGAAGCAAGACAAGAAACCTGATGCCGACAAGCAGCAAGACAGCGACAACCAGGGCCAGGGCAACAACAACGCCAGGTACTGGGACCAGGTGGGCGACAACTACCAGAACAAGGACCAGCACGACAAGGCTATGGATTCGTATAAGCAGGCGCTCAAAAACAACCCCGGCGACCAGCATGCCCAGGACCGTATGAAGAAGTCGGAGCAGAAACTCAAGGAGCAGCAACAGCAGCGCCAGCAGGAATACGACAAGCAGCACCAACCGCAGCAACAGCAGCAGAACCAGGACCAGAGTCAGGACAATCAAAACAAGAACAACAACAATAACAATAACAAGCCGCAGGATGCCCAACAACCCCAACAGGGGCAGGAAAGTCAACAGCAACCTCAGGGACAGCCAGCAGGACAGATGAGTCAGGACAACGCACAACGACTCCTCGAGGCTGCGATGCAGCAGGAGAAACAGACTCAGAAACGACTGCAAGGGGCCATGCAACAGCCTCCCCGGAAACGGTTAGGCAAGAATTGGTAAAAGAACAGAATAAGAGTGAAAATGAAAAGATATACATTCTTCTTCCTCATGATGATGCTCGTCAGCACTGTCTCAGCACAGAGAATCATCGTCCACGCCCCCGCAAGGGTGGCGGCGGGAGAGACGTTCAAACTCGAATACACCATCAACTCCACCGATATGAACGGGGGGTTGCAGATAGGCAAGATGCCCGAGGGACTCGAGGTTGTCTACGGACCGAGTGTCTCGCAGCAGCAGAGTTATACCGTGGTCAACGGACATGCCAGCAGTTCGGCTTCCATTACCTATACTTATATGCTGCTCGGCACAAGAAGCGGTTCTTACACCATTCCCGCCGCACATGCCAATATCGGCGGACATAACCTGACATCGGAGACAGTGAAGGTGAATGTGGTGGGAAGTGCTCCCGCGGCCCACAACCAGGGCACTACCTTCCATCAGGAGGAGGAACAACGGCCCAACCTCAGGAGCGCGGGCTCAGCCATCTCGGCAAACGACCTTTTCATCCGCGTGAGTGCCAACAAGACTCATGTGCACGAACAGGAACCGGTATTGCTTACTTATAAGGTGTATACCTTGGTGGAACTGACCCAACTCGAGGGTAAGATGCCCGACCTCAATGGATTCCATTCGCAAGAGGTGGAACTGCCTCAGCAGAAGTCATTCCATGTGGAGAATGTCAACGGCAGAAACTACAGGTGCGTCACCTGGAGCCAGTATGTGATGTACCCACAGATGACGGGAAAACTCGAGATTCCGAGCATCACCTTCAAGGGCATCGTGGTGCAGGAGAACAGGAATGTAGACCCCTTCGAGGCTTTCTTCAACGGTGGTTCGGGGTATGTGGAGGTAAAACGTGATATAGTGGCACCGGGACTTACCATACAGGTCGACTCGTTGCCCACTCGTCCTGCCAACTTCTCTGGTGGCGTGGGCAAGTTCAATATCTCGGCGCAACTCGATAAGGCCGAGGTGAAGGCGGGCGACCCCGTTACCCTCCGCGTGGTGGTGGGTGGCGTCGGCAACCTGAAACTCATCAAGGAACCGGTAGTGGAATTTCCCAAGGACTTCGAGAAATACGACCCGAAGGTGACGGAGAAGACCCGCCTCACTGCCAATGGCGTGGAGGGCAACATGGTCTACGACTTCCTCGCCGTGCCGAAGAACAAGGGTGATTACGAGATCCCTGCCGTGGAGTTCACTTACTACGATACCGGCACCAACTCCTACAAGACCATCAAGACGCAGCCTTTCTCCCTCAAGGTGGCGGCGGGCGACGGCACGGCATCAGTGAGCGACTACTCCGACCTCAGAAACAAGGACATCCACCCCATCAAGAAAGGCTTGGCGAATATCCACAAGGCCGATGAGTTCTTCTTTGGCTCTGGTGCCTACTGGGTATGGATAGCGCTGCCTCTGGCCATCTTCCTCGCCCTGTTGGTGATGTTCCGCAAACGGGCCATCGACAATGCCAACATCAGCAAGATGCGCGGGAAGAAAGCCAACAAGGTGGCAACGAAACGTCTGCGTACCGCCAACCGGCTCCTGCTCAATGGCGAGAACGGGAAGTTCTACGACGAGGTGCTCAGGGCATTGTGGGGATATGTGGGCGACAAACTCAATATGCCCGTAGAACAACTCTCGCGCGACAATGTGAGCGACCAACTCGCGCAGCGGGGTGTCGACGATGCCACCGTGACGAAGTTTGTAGAGGCGCTCGACGAATGTGAGTTTGAACGCTATGCGCCGGGCGACCCGGCAGGCAACATGAGCAAGACATTCGAGTCGGCCATGACGGCCATCATGAAAATTGAAGAGGCAATGAAATCAAGGAAGAAAAACCATGCTTCTGCCATGGCGGTGGTGCTCCTCGCCATGTTGCTGCCCATGCAGGCCATGGCGGTGACAAAGGCCAATGCCGACGCCGAATATACCAAAGGCAACTACCAGCAGGCCATCAAGGACTATGAGGAACTGCTCAAGCAGGGCGTGAGTGCCGAACTCTACTACAACCTCGGCAACGCCTACTACAGGGCTGACAACATCACGCGGGCCATCATCAACTACGAGCGGGCGTTCATGCTCTCTCCCGGTGACGAGGATATCCGTTTCAACCTGCAACTGGCGCAGTCGAAGACCATCGACAAGATAGCACCGGCCTCGGAGATGTTCTTCGTCACGTGGTATCAGTCGCTCGTCAATCTTACCAGTGTCGACAGATGGGCGTATGTGGCCATCGTGAGCATCATCCTCGTGCTGCTGCTCGTGCTCATATACCTCTTCGCCGATAATCTCAGACTGAGAAAGGTGGGCTTCTTCGGGGCGATAGCATTCCTCGTGCTCTTCATCCTCGCCAATATCTTCGCCTATCAGCAGAAGCGTCAACTCGAAAACCGCAACGGCGCCATCGTCATTGCACCGTCGGCGAGCGTGAAGAAGACACCTGCCGACAACTCGGAAACCACTTTCGTACTCCATGAGGGAACGAAGGTGAAAATCACCGACAAGTCTATCAGCAAGTGGGTGGAGATAGAGATAGCCGACGGCAGAAACGGTTGGGTGACCAACGACAGGATAGAGGAGATTTGAACCGCTGAGAGATGGATATCCAAGGCATCATAGAGACCGACAGGCAACTGCTGGGCGTGTTCAACGGAAACCATTCGGCTTTCTTCGACACGCTCATGGCAACCCTCACGGCGGGACCCACCTGGATTCCCCTCTATATCGCCTTGCTCTATCTCGTGGTGAAAAACAACGAGACCATTACGCAGATTATGGTCATCCTGTGCAGCGTGGCCCTTTGCCTGTTCATCACCGTGTTTGTCACCGAGGAAGTGGTGAAGCCGATGGTGGCGCGGCCCCGGCCCCTCGTCGACCCCAAGTGGGGCTACCTGTGGCATGTGGTGGGCGAGCGCAAGGCCAACGCCTACAGTTTCTTCTCAGCACATGCCTCAAACACTTTCTGCATAGCGGTGCTCCTCTCGCTCATCATTCGCAACAAGGTCTTCACATGGCTCATGGTGACATGGTCGCTCATCAACTGCTACACCCGGCTCTACCTTGCCATGCACTATCCTTCCGACATCGTCGTCGGACTGGCTTTTGGTGCCCTGGCAGGCACGTTGTCCTATCTGGTCTACAGCCTCGCCTTCAGGCAGGTCTCTGCCAAGCAGCATTTCATCTCGTCGCAATACACCAAGTCGGGATACAACCTCACCGACATCGATATCGTGGCGTTCGTGCTTGTTGCCACCATCTTCTTGGCCATCATTATCTCACTGATGATGCAGTAAAATATGTAATATGACCAATCCTAACGATACAAAAAACATCTCCATCAGCGACTACGACTACCCTCTGCCCGACAGTCGTATCGCGAAATTCCCTCTGGCCCGGCGCGACCAGTCGAAACTCCTCTTGTATAACAAAGGCGTGGTGAGCGAGGACGTCTTCGCCAACCTCCCCAACCATATCCCTGCCGGGTCGCTCATGGTGTTCAACAACACCAAGGTCATCATGGCACGCTTGCTCTTCCGGAAGACCACGGGGGCGCTCATCGAGGTGTTCCTCCTCGAACCCCTAGAGCCGGCCGACTATCAGGTGGCGTTTCAGGTTTCAGGACAGTGCGAGTGGTGCTGCCTGGTGGGCAACCTGAAGAAATGGAAGGAGGGCACCCTTGAGAGAGAGGTGGAGGTGAACGGCAAGAAGACACGTTTCACCGCCCAGCGCGTGGGAGAGACGAAGACCGGACAGCGGGTGCTGTTTGGCTGGGACCATCCCGAGGTGTCGTTTGCCGAACTCATCGACGCGGTGGGCGAACTGCCCATACCGCCTTACCTGAACAGGAAGTCGGAGGAGAGCGACAAGACCACTTACCAGACGGTGTACTCGAAAATCAAGGGCAGCGTGGCGGCTCCTACGGCCGGTCTGCATTTCACTAAGGAGGTGCTGCAGGCGCTCGACGTGAAAGGCGTGGAGCGCGAGGAACTCACGCTCCATGTGGGGGCGGGCACGTTCAAGCCGGTGAAGAGCGCGCATATCGAGGGACATGAGATGCACAGCGAACATTACCGCGTGGGACGGGATACACTCCATAAACTGCTCAAGCATCACTGCGAGGCAGTGGCAGTGGGCACCACCAGCGTGAGGACGCTCGAAAGCCTCTATTATGTGGGGGTGAAGTTGCATGAGAACCCCGACGCGTCGCCCGAGCAACTGCATGTGCGACAATGGGAACCCTACGAGCGTGAGTATCATCTCTCGGTGGAGGAGGCGATAGGCGAAATCGTGGCGTATCTCGACCGCAACGGCGAGCAGGCGCTCCACGCATCCACGCAAATCATCATCGCCCCAGGCTATGAATACAAAATCGTGAAACGGCTCGTCACCAATTTCCATCAGCCCAAGAGCACGCTCCTGCTGCTCGTCAGCGCATTCGTCAAGGGCGACTGGAGGAAAATCTACGACTATGCCCTGAGCCATGACTTCCGTTTCCTGAGTTACGGTGACAGTTCCTTATTGGAACCATAAATCTCAAACCTCAAATGTCGTGCAAGTTGAAGGTAGACGAAAGCTTGCTTTCAGTATGCTGAAACGCAGCCGACATTCGGCCGAAGGTCAAACCTCAAATCTCAAACCAAAAAGAATATGAAAATCGGAGATAAAGTAAGATTCCTAAGCGAGACTGGTGGCGGCACTGTTGCCGGTTTCCAAGGAAAGAACATCGTGCTCGTGGAAGACGAGGACGGATTTGAGATACCCACTCCCATCAACGAGGTGGTGGTAGTAGAAACCGACGACTATAATATCGCACGCGTGCATACCTCGGCAGTGCCGGGCATGCAGAAACCCAAGAGCGTGGAGAAGCCGAAAAAGAATGATGACGACGACTACGACCCTGCCGACCGCCCCATCACTTTCAAGGCTCCGGTAGAGGAGCGCAAGGGGGGCGACGCTCTCACGGCTTTTCTCGCTTTCGTGCCTATCGATACCCGGCAGATGACCACAACGCCTTTCGAGTCGTATTTCGTCAACGACAGCAACTACTACATGCGGTTCACTTATCTCGTGGCAGAGGGCAACAGTTGGCGGATGAAGTTCACGGCAGAGGTGGAACCCAATACCAAACTCTTCGTCGAGGAGTTCACCAAGGCGCAACTCAACGACATGGAGAGGTCGTGCGTGCAGATTCTGGCATACAAACGTGAGAAGAACTTCGTCGTCAAACCGTCTATCGACGTGCAGTTCCGTGTCGACCCCGTGAAATTCTACAAACTGCACACCTTTCAGGAGAACGATTTCTTCGAGACCCCGGCCCTGCTCATCCCACTCGTGGAGAACGATGTGCCGCGCCGCCCGCTCGTCGTCGATGCCCAGTCGCTGAAGAAGGAGATGTATGCCGGCAAACCGACGGCCGACAGCCGACAGCAGGGGAGGGGAGAGGCTCTCGTCAGACGTTATGACGACGCGCAGAGCAAGGGCAAGACCCCACAGCGGAAGACCGGCCCCGACATCGTCGTGGTAGACCTCCATGCCTCTGAGGTGCTCGACACCACCGCAGGGCTGTCGCCCGCCGACATCCTCAACTACCAACTCGACATCTTCCGTAAGACCCTGGAACAGTATAAGTCGAAGAAAGGACAGAAGATTGTCTTCATCCATGGGAAAGGTGAGGGAGTGCTCCGCAGGGCCATCATCAGCGACCTCAACTACCGCTACAAGAAATACACCTTCCAAGACGCCTCGTTCCAGGAATATGGATATGGTGCCACCCAAGTCACCATCCGCTGACAATCAGCAGGTTGCGCCAGCCAATAGAAGGACTGTAGAGGGAACGGGCCTGGAGGGTATCTACTCAGCATCCCCCGGTAAATATGTCCGGCGAATCAGAAAAAGAGTCGCCTACGGTGAGAACCAACGGTCCCACCCTAAAAGTACCCTGACCGCTGGTTCTGCCCTGGGGCAGAACTGATTTGCATGATTTGTGACGATTTGTAAGATTTCTGCCCCGAAGGGGCACTCCTAAGTATATTTTTTGAGGGTGCTGAATAGTTACTCTGGAGGAGGACTTAGCAAAAAACGAAAAAATCACTATTTTTGGAAAAAAAAACACCAAAAACTTGCAAGAGATAAAAAAATACCCTACCTTTGCACCGCATTTGAGAGTAAATGCTGCGGTAAGTCAACCGGAAAGGAAGTTTGGGTGAGTGGCTGAAACCAGCAGTTTGCTAAACTGCCGTACGGGTTACCGTACCGGGGGTTCGAATCCCCCAGCTTCCGCAACGCTGCTTGCGCCAGAACAACAACATGGTGGATTCATCTAATGGTTAGGATACAAGATTCTCAATCTTGGCATAGGGGTTCGATTCCCCTATCCACTACCAATAACTCCCTGTAAGTCGCTGACTTTCAGGGAGTTTTCTTTTTTCAATAAGCAACCAATAAGCAACTGTTGAACAATATAGAGCCTCTAATATTAGGGCTTATAAAAAGTCGAAGAGACATCATCCTCAAATTCCGGGTTTTTGAACATGCAAAATCTTCACCACAAAGAGTTTCGTTTGCAGTGAGTTCTTTGATTAAGAAAGAACTAAGATAAGGTATTATGAGATATTACGGGTCTTTTCGGGTTGTTTGTTCATCAAGCAGACCAGGCTCTCGCTTTCTTTCTTTTCGTGTGGACGGTGGTTTTATCGACCATCCATAATCTTTGAGGTTCACTTGGAGCACATAATCCATGATGTTGTTGCGCTTATACTGCTTGGTGCTGTTGGCGAACTTCCCCTGCCCTTCCTTTTCCTGGATTACTTGTATCACCTGGGCATACGTGTCCCTGAATCGTTTTGCCTGCTCGTCAATAATCCTCATATAGTAAGATGCTTCTTTCTTGGTGAGATACCTTGACAGCAACGTATATACGATACGGTCTTGATGCTCATAGTCGTGCCAGGGGGTGGAATGAATTTTCTGTGCAGATGTCTTTTTCTTCTTTGTGGCCTCTGTGGCGGGTACGGCAGACTCATATGGGTCAAGTTGGTCGTCGCCTTTTTGCCATGGCCGCTGTAGCCCTTGCTTGGGATGTTCGCGTGTATATATAAAAAGGAGAACAGAACTCACCTTTCCACCCTTCCCCGTTCTAGGCCCTGGCTGGAAGTCGAACCATACATCGGAAGCATCGTTTTTGTAGAGCCAGTACAATTCCTCCTGTGCCACTTTCAGGATGTTCACACGAATATCCTTGTAGCTCTTGAAGCTCATGGAACGCTTTGTCTTCCCCGTTCTTGGGTCTACCTGCTCATCAAGATTAAATAAAGACCTGATATTTTCCAGTTTGATGGGTACAACCCTTTTCTTGTATTTTATGCCTGATGCCTTGGAAGAATACCTGTATTCACCATTATACTTACAGCATATCTCGTACATCTTTTGCGAGTACTTCGACCTGAGCATCATGGCGGTGCCGATGTCAAACGACGTGAAACCATTGTTCAGATTGATAAGATAAGGCATAATTTCCGGCGATATCCTGACAATGTACTTCTTCGTCTGCTTGTCATAAAAGAAGGAGTCTACCCAGTGTACCTTTCCCTCATAGGTCTTTCCTTCTGGAGAGGTGTAGTTCACGGGGATGAACTTTTCCCCCAGACTGCTCAACGTCTCATACGTTCGTGGCACATTCTTCGAACCACCGATGATTCCTAGGTCCTTGTCCGTGAGGTAGAAATACAGTTCTTTCCAGTTTTCCGGCACGCCCAGCCCTTTCTCAACGAACTTATGCTTGACTTCGCCCGAAAGGAAATACATGGCGCGTCGCTCCATGAGACTATAGGAGATGGGCGAATTGATAATCCAATTGCTCCAACTCACCTTCTCATGGTTGATCTTCCCAAGGTCAATCAATCTGAATAGTTCGTCCTTCAATTTTGGCATACGCTGTTATGGCTGTTTCGGGCAAAAATAGTTTTTTCCTCTCATATATCAAAATCACATGGATATCATGCTCGACCATTCAGTGACGTGCGACCTTGCTGATGAAAAATGGCGCAAAACCTCCTAAGTTCAGCGCAAAACCTCCCAAGTTTCAGCGCAAAACCTCCTAAGTTCTTGCGCAAAACCTCCCAAGTAAATCCTAGAGCACATTGGAAATTAGGTAGTTATATCGTCCGTAAATAAAGCTTTAAAATATTATGAATAAATAAAGCTTTATGAGAAACTTTGGACGAATGGGAAAGAAGGATGCTGTTTGCCATTCTTATTTCACAATTAAGATGGTTTCACGTGACTTCATCGTGAACTTTTTATGTCGTCGTTCTCTTGTAAGGATTTTTCGCTACCGCACTTGTTTTTTTCATCTGCCGATATGCAACAGAAATGACAGCACCTTCATGACCGCCTTCAACACGAAGGCGATTACCGAGAAGATGACATGGAAGATGCCATAGAACAGCGTAAAGAAAAACATGAATATCATCATAGTCCTGTCTATATCGGTTATTGGCGTTTCAATTTGTATGGATGGGCACATCCCCTCCGACACTTCAAATATACAAAATTTTCCAGACATACGCAAACTCTTAAACAAGAATAATTGGTGATTTTTGTTTGACATAATTGGCTTATTCGTTGTTCTTTTTGTTTCCTGACTTTTGGCGTTTTATATCCTTCATCGACACTCTTAGACTACAATTTATAGACTTTGTAGAGAATTTCCATTATTTTTATGCCTACATTGTTCATCTATACAAACGAATGGATGAACGCACGATTTATTAACTCTCAAATTCTTAAATTATGACTTACAACAAAAGGTTTAGCCTGCGAGTCAAGATACTCGACGGGTTATTGCGAAAGAGACAGGGGGTAAGCATGAAAGAAATCCTCCGGGTGATTAACGATGTGCTTGAATGCCATGGCATATGTCCAGTCCTTTCCAAGGACACCATATTCCTTGACATGGATGCACTCTCTAATGAATATCATGTTGACATAATGAAAATCCGCGACAAATTTGACAACCGTGTCATCCGCTACCGCTATGAGAATTTGTCATTCTCCATCTTCAACAATCCTCTCCGTGATGAGGAAATCAAGGAGATAAAGGAAGCACTCGATGTACTCTCATCCTTCCGTGGCCTGCCTCAGTGTGGGTGTATTGACGAACTCTGTGTCCGATTCGACGTGGCTTGTGAGACCAACGGCCACAAAGTAGTTCAGTTCGAGGAATCCTGCATGAATCTGGGCATGGAGCATTTCTCCTGCATCTTCCGCGCCATCATCGACCAGAAGGCAGCGGTCATCACATACAAGAGGTTCGGCCACGATAAGCGTCAACATAAGGTGTTCCCCTACTACCTCAAGCAGTTCGATCATAGATGGTACCTGGTGGCACGCAGCACCCATCATCTTGAATCCATTTGCATCTTTTCCCTTGACCGGCTTTTGTCTTTCGAGGAGGACCCAGAAACTGAATATATCCCTATTGGTATCGACATCGACGAATACTTCAAGGATGTCTGCGGCATCACACGCCCCGACCACGGCATTCCCATCACCATCCGTTTCTATGTGAATGCCACTCGACTGCCGTACCTGATGACCAATCCCATTCATCAAAGCCAGGTCATCCGTGTGCAGAATCATATCGGTGCCATTCTTACCATCCACGTCATACCCACGCCCGAACTGCTGATGCGGTTCTTATCGCTTGGCAAAGATGTGAGAATCATCACCTCATGCCAACTGCGTCGGGAAGTAGTAGAAAATTGCAAGAGAGTCGTAAGAATGTACGGTTCGTCTACATAGGCTCGACGATTCACCCTTATTTTTGCACTTGTTTTTATAAATGGTAGCACTATGAATACGCATCAAAAACAGAATTACGGTTCGTTCCTGCATGATTCAGGAACCGACCAATGTGAAACGGGGCATATTGATGTCCGTATGTGGATGAAGTCCCAACAGAAGGACAAGTATGTCACAATGATGACCAACTGTTTTCAACACGCCAATGCCGACTGGAAGCAAGATGACTCCAGGCGGTTCGTCAATGCCGTGGAGCATTTGTTATTCCACGACATCGACACGTCTCTGTTGCTGAAAAAGCAAGTCAATGACGAGGGCGTTGTCTTCCAATTCCATCTTGTGGAGAATATCCGCAGTGATGAGTTGCTCGACATGCTGATGGAATACCATCCCGGCAAATGGCAGTTCATCCAGGATGCATTCTTGGAGGATGGCAACGTCGACCTTGTCTATGAAGACCGTTATGTAAGCAGTCCTTTGGGCTGTCTTCTGCTTGCGCAGTTCATCCGTCGGCTGAAAGGCATGTTCGCACTGTCCTTCCATTCCATCAGGATTGTGGTGTCAAAGTCAGACTTCCATGTGATGTTCGACGATGACACGCTGAAAATCGACCGTCGTTTCTCTCACGCAGAGAGCCGTGACCGTTTTCTTAGGCAATGCATGGATGAAATTGTCGGTGTTCCTTACAAGTTGGAGGTGAAGAACACCAAGCATTTCCGGTCTCTGACCCTCTGTAACAGTCGTTTTAGGCTCTCCATCCATCCCGACGGCGGTATCTCCCACGGCTGGGGCATCGAGAACGGCGAATACAGCCACCTGACCATTAATGTGCTGAAGCAACATCTTGATACCAACATTCCCTGTTTCAATCGTGCTGCTCACGAGTACGACAGAAGGGGAATTCCGTACGTTGTTAGTTTCTCCCCCATCAAGAATGAAGTGAAATAACCGGTTTGCTTGTAACAAGCAGTATTTCACTATTTGATTTTTGAACTTTCGGCTTCACTGAAGTCGCTCTATCTTGGAAATGGATGGAAAAAAGTGTTTTTCCTTTGCGTTTCACTCGACTTTTCGTAACTTTGTCGCGTCAGTGAGTGACAAGCTGTCGGCTCCTGATACCGTTTAGGTGTGCTTTTATCTCTGAATCTGTCCAATTCAACACAACAAAGCACAGCGACAGCCCTTATTGTGGGCTGTTTCACTGTGTGTTGTGTGCGCTGGACAGAGCGTAGAGATAACATAGTGGGCAGTCCACATTTTTCCTTTCCCCTTCCGTTCTTTCCCTGATTATACGATTGCATTATTAGCGTTTTACACGATGATGGATGCTGTATTCATTGATTATAGTATTCATATATTAACGTGAGTTCGATGAATTTAAAATAAAGAAAGCTGTGTTTCTACAGTTCTTTGGACATTGATGCATGGCTTTTTCGGGAAACAACAGTATGCAGCCAATGCTCCCAGTATGTTAACAATGAAGTTGTCAAAGCATCTGTGTCTGGAGTGTTCCACCTGTGCGATGTTCTTTAATTCTTCATTGACTGTCTCTATGATTGCTCTCTTTCTGAGCAGCAGTTTGTCAGAAACGCTCATCAGCGCACCTTTCATGTTGTTCTTCAACTTCGTGATGAGCTGTATGCCGTCGACGAAAAGCCTTTCAAAGAGATTCTTGCCGATATATCCCTTGTCCGCGACGAGTTTTCCGTAGATGAACTCCACGAAAGCCTTGTATTCGAGAGGCTTCCTGTCATCCACGTCTCCCGGTGTGGAATTATTCCTAATGGCAGTTGCTGGATTTTTGTGCATCTGTTTCTCTGTCTTTCGGATATGGATGTCACTGAATCCAAGTTTTCTCATATATCTTTCTACTGTTTTGGGGCTGCCGCAATGTTTGAAAAGAAGGTCACATGCATTGTTGTCGCTTTGAGCAAGAGACAATTCCAACAGTTCTGCATACGAAAATGCTTTATTGCCTTCAAAAAGCCTTAACATTGGCGACCATGTGTCTTGCATCAATTCATCCTTGCTCACGATGATGGTGTCATCTAAATCTAAGCCATTTCTCTTTAGATAATCTGCCACATACAAAGCCTGCGGAAACTTCATTATGCTATGCATGGCGAAGAATTCATTTTCATGAACGCCACTGATGACACCATCACGCATCACACATGCACCATATTTCTCTACGTTTTGCTGAGCAAAAAGCAGAGCAGGTATCACAAGTGCAAATAGCAATAACGTCTGTTTCATTTATTTCTGACTTATCCTTTATTTCCCTTATCTTTTGTCCTTTTGCTTTCGGCATTGCAAATGTATGAATACTTTTAGGCATCTGCAAGAATCAGGGACATTCTGCATAATTCTGTGACGAACGGCGATACTTGTAGTTCTTCAGATTCTCACAATAGATGAACATGCCCGTCGCTTCGGCAATATGCCATGTGTTGCCGCAGTAGTTGGTCTGCCTTATTCAGGGAAATAATATACAAGATACTGGAAGTTGGGCTCAGTTGGATAGTTGGTGAGTCGCCCGGAGCGTGTTATAAATGACAGTATGCCACTATATACGCCATTGCCAAATTTGAATTGGTCATCGTAGATGTTGATATAATGAATACGTCGGGCATCATAGTTCAGAAGCCGTTCTATGTCCATGACAGGCATGCCGTCAATCAAGACCAATGTGGGTAAAATCTTATTGTGCTGGTTTTGTGCTGTTTGGACAACCAACTGTTGCACGCCATCGACTTTTCTGTTCCATACGCAGCTCACATATTCAAGCAGCACCTCCCTGATGGTCAGAAACTGACGGTACTCGTCAAGATTGTAGGTCAGATAAGGGTGGATGCCATATATGGTTTCGTCATAGTCCAATGTCTTTCCTTCTTCAGCCGTGTCATCCGCGTTATCACCCAACTTAAGTTCACGTTTGGCAGGTGCAATAGCAATCTGATGCCGCTGCATGTCGATGGAGCGGGCTTCCACTTCGCTGCGCTTGTAATGGAAGACGAGATGAGGGAGCCGCTTGGGGAGCAAGGTGGCAAACGGACTTATCATTTCGATGGGAAGACTCTCGCCGGTAGAAGTAACGGCAGAGAGCACCAATGGCAGTTTGCCATGGATGCCGTAGGTGTAAAAGACCGCAATGGAGTCGTCTACCATCTTTCCCTCAAAATAATGTATCTGCTTCCCTATGATGCTTAAGGAAGGAAGAATCTGTCTGCCTCTGTAAGTCTTGCCGCCATAGACATTGCTGACACGCGCCTTGATGATATGTCCTTCGGTCTCGCGCTCATCTACGTCCTTCCGGCTTACCAAATCCGCAGTGAAAAGGTCTTCGCCTATTCCTTGTCCGCCGTCGCCAGCCTGTAGGCTTTCAACTGTTGAAGAATAACTCAACGAGTCGGGATGTGTGATTTCCACCCATTTGATATCGTCATCCCCACTCTTGCGAAGAGGATTCACGATAGCGACTAATCGATGGTCAACATGAGCGTTGTCGCGAGTATAGACTGACAACACATAATAACCGCTATGGAGGTGGGATGGAAGTTCAATAATGCCTTTCCCCTCCCCGCCTTCAAGACCTACCACAACACCGGCCGCCAAACCATGCGTGTCGCACAGTTCGGCATAGGCAACCTGGGCATTGGCAGCCGTCACGCTGACTTCCATCACCTCACCAGCAAGATACCAGGGGCGGTCGGTCTCCACTCGCGCAGCAAAGGTGCTCATGGCAAGCAACATCGCCACTGTCAGTGATAATATTCTGTTGTTCATCTTAATAACTATCATTTTCATCTAACGACCAATAGTCAGGCTCTTCGGTATATGCACCTCTCATCCTGACATCGAGTTGATAACCCGTTGCCCAAGCCGTATTCAACGGTCCTCCTCCCATCATTCTGTTATCTTCCCATTCGCATAGGTACATTCCCTGCTTGGCCATTCGCAAGCAGTCCTTCTCGGTACAGTCTTTGAGCCACACACGGGTGTCACCTTGATAAGGATGTTTGATAGAGTATTTATGAGGAAGGATGAAAAACCTGTATTTAGCCATATTCAACGAGCATCCTATAAAACCAATCACAGATTTGCGTGACGTGAGACAATGGATATTGGTAGGCAGGGCTGACGGCAGTGGTGTGAACAATCCTCCCATCTCTGAACTGGCTTGATGTCGCGCACGTTCATACTCATACTCCGCCTTTGATATGGCACGCTGTTGCACCAGTCCGCTATACTTGTAATATAGGCGCTCATCGCTATAACCAATGTCGTATAATTTGAGGTTTTGGATGTGCTGGCCATCATAATGGTTGCTGGCTTCAACCATAATCTTCGAGTCTATGGCATTCTTCCATCCACGTTCAGGAAACATGCCGATTGTATCGACCTTCTGCATTCGTTCTACGTCGAAATACACATAGGTAGTGTATTCTGGATGCACTTCCCAGGTCTCAATGTATGTCCAAGAATAGTAATTCGTCTTGTCAGCCTCATAGGGAATTTCGGGGGTGACGAGCACATCGATATTGCTTTCCGATGTATTCTGTACCCCGACAACGCTTGCTATTTTCTCTGTTCGAAGAGGTCGCTGAGGCTCTGACTCATATACCTCGCCATCCGCTTCAATATGCAGATAATACTCTACGTCAGGATCAAGATGGTCAATCCAGCACGAGTAATGGTCATCGGTTGCCTGCGCCTTGTATACGGAGCCATCACTCCCCTGTACAGAAACACTTGCTCCCATGACCATCCGAGGTCCAATGGAAGACTTGATATCCTGTGTACGGGACAGATAGAACTTATTCAATTCCGCAGAACATATCGTGCCCTCAACAACGAGCAAATTAGAATCCTCTGCAGAAATGTCGGCTTCATATTCTTCAACACAACTTAACAGTGTAGATGTGACAAGCACGAAGCATAGCATAAAATATAGCGTTTTTCTCTGTTTCATCATATCTCAGTTGAATCGAATATTAAGTGAAACATAAGGAATGGCAGTGCCAAAGACAGACAGTTTATACCCTTTTATTGTATTCCCTTCGCTGACATAATAGATATTATAGGCATTCTTGCGTGCGAGGGCGTTGTACACACCAATGGAGAACGACGAGTGAAGGAAACTGGTCTGTTTATGTGTCGGCTCGATATTGAATGCAAGGTCCAGACGCATGTAATCGGGAATGCGGTAGGTGTTGCGGTCGGAATAATAGGGCATGAATCTCTGATGGTACGAGTTGTAATACTTGCCGGTTGGCAACGTCGTCGGACGGCCGGTGGCATAGTTGAAGTTGCTTGAAAAACTATATCTCTCGGTAAACTTGAAGTTGAGCACAGCTTTCACCTCATGGGGTCTGTCGTATTCGGAAGGATACCAGTCGCCATTGTTCAGGGGGGCAGTCACCCTCTTGTCGTCCTGACGGAGCAAAGAGCGGGAAAAGGTATAACTCACCCATCCGTTAATCTTTCCTATTGGTTTCTTCGCCTGCAGTTCAAAGCCATAGGCTTTTCCCTTGGTGGAGATGACGTCGGTCTCAAGGTGAAAGTTCATCAGCAAGACAGCAGAATTGCGATAATTGAGATAATCGTCAATGTGCTTGTAGTACACTTCTGCAGAGAACTCGTATTTCTTGTCCGCTGTCTCGTGATAAATGCCGGCGGCAGCCTGCCAACCTTTCTGAGGCTTGATATTCAGGTCGGAAAGTTTCCATGTGTCTGTAGGCGACATGATGGACGTATTTGAAACCTTATGGATATACTGGTGCATCGTATTGAAGCCTACCTTCAGGGAAAGGTTTTCCTTGACGGCATATAGAGCCGAAAGGCGTATCTCTGGAGCCTGATAGGTTTTGATAATGCCTGTCTCATGTCGGGTTTCCAACAATGTGCTCTCTTCTGGAAGCCCATTGTCTTCATAATAATTCACGTCACGGGGACCAAGGGCATTGAAGATGGAATAGCGCAAACCGGCAGAAACCGACAACTTTTCTGTGAGAGGGCGTTCATAACTGAGATATGCTGCGCACTCCAATGCCTTCTCATGCTGCAACTGGTCTGTCTTTATGAAGGATGCCTCGCCCACCGGCTCATACTTTCCAGCCTGCACATTGTAGTGCTGCATGGAGAGGCCGTATGAGATGACCTGTTTTTCAGACAGGCGCTGACGGATGTGTAGTTTGCCCCACAACTGTTCAATGCCGAAACTCAGTCGGGCAGCCATGGAAGGAACGCTCTTGTCCTCGTTGAAATAGTCGTAGTGGTCAAGGCCGGCAGAAAGCGTGGCTGTTAAGCTTTCATTCAGCATAGAACGCCACTCTGCCGAAACGTTACTGTTCTGATAGCCGTAATTGTCATTTGTGCTGAATGAGAACTTGTCATTACTCCAATAGCCATATACCTTCAGACGGTGTTGGCTATTGAGTTTCCATGTGAGCACGCCACCTAAATCATAGAAATTTGCCGTACCGTTTTTGTAACCACTCTTCTCCGGTAACTTCTTCAGTATCCAATCACTGTAGGTAGTGCGGCCATTCAACAGCAGTGACATCTTTTCCTTAATGATAGGTATCTCAATATTCGCCTTGCTGGTGAGCGCACCAATACTTGCGGAACCAGTAAACTTTTGCATATTTGCCTCCCTTGAGACTACTTTCAGCACACTGCTTATCCTGCCACCATATTCTACAGGAATGCTTGACTTGAACAGTTCCACATCCTCAACCGCATCTGAATTGAATGACGTGAACAGTCCGAACAGGTGAGACGGATTAAAAACTGTACCGCCATTGAAAAGTATAAGGTTCTGGTCTGTCGCACCTCCCCGTACATTGTAACCGCTGGAAGCCTCTCCTACTGTGGTGACACCTGGCAGCGAGAGCACGATCTTCATGATATCCGACTCGCCAAAGGCCGACGGAATGTTCTTCAGCAGGATGGGTTTGAACTTCTCGGAACCCATCACCACGTTGTTTACCGCCGATGGCCTGCCACCAACAACCACAATCTCGTCAAGTTCCTGATCATCGGCAATACTTACCCTTGCCTTCTTCACCCCCGGTACAATATAGATTCTTGTCGTTGAAGGAGTATCTGTCCATGACACCGTATCACTGTCAAGGACAGGAATTCCACCAACAATAGGGATATTGGCAACCTCCAGGGTCTTGTCGTCGATGGAAAGCGGTGTTTGTTGAACCTTTATCTTGTCTCCCTCTCCTGCCCCCTTATCTTTGGATTTTGGTAATGGAGAGCCTGAAATGCTTTCAACCACTTTCGCAAGGCTATTCTCACGCTTTTTCTTTGAGAAAGATAGATGGTTTTTCCTCGCGAACTGCATGATTTGCTTTTTCTGTTCGGGGAAGAGTTTTGCCACATCGGATACCCGCTTCACATGATGTATTTCACCGTCTGGAGTAATGAGTGAATATTGCTCCAAAGTAAGGAGTGTACGCAGTAATTTCCTTGTTCCAAAATTCATGTCACCATTGTCAACCTTCCACACACTATGATAAAGCCGGATACCATTAGTGCTCCCATCACAAAGCAGGTACGCATATCGTGTGCTATCCTCCGGATCATGCACATACCTGTGACCATCCATCTCAAACCAGTCAATATGTTCTTGGTCTGGCAGACGTAAATAATTGCTCCCTGGGATAAGGACTACAACTCTCTGCATCAATTGGTCAAAACGAAGTTGTACTTCGTCATAGACCACGCCATAATAACTGACACAGCCTGAATACAGATTTTTAGTGTTATTATAATATGGGATGTCATGCCATAAATTGAGTTGGTACTGTGGTTCAAGTGCCCCAACATACAAGCGAGCAAAATCGGAAGCAGAGGGAATGTGCTCCTGTGCTCCAACATGCTGTATGACAGACATCATATAGACCAAGAATAATAAAATCTTTTTCACGTCTTCCAAATTTCCGAAGAATTATAGTTCTACCATCTTCATAAGATTCCAAGCAACCTTCTGTCGCTCAGAAGTTTACAATTTCCAAAATTCACTTACCTTAAGTGTCGCAAAACAAAAACAAGCAAAATCTTCAATGGCGTGGCAAAAGTAATAAAAAAACTGAAAAAAGCACCCCTTTAACTTCATAAAAGATATCAGCACAATGAAGAAGAAATATTTAAATCCTAACAAAATGCATCTGTTTTCACAGATTATGTGTACCTTTGCGCCATGATAAAGAACACCTTATATAATTAACGTGAGTTCGATGAATTTAAAATAAAGAAAGCTGTGTTTCTACAGTTCTTTGGACATTGATGCATGGCTTTTTCGGGAAACAACAGTATGCAGCCAATGCTCCCAGTATGTTAACAATGAAGTTGTCAAAGCATCTGTGTCTGGAGTGTTCCACCTGTGCGATGTTCTTCAACTCGTCATTGACAGTCTCAATGATGGCTCTCTTTCTGAGCAGCAGTTTGTCGGGAACGCTCATCAGTGCACCTTTCATGTTGTTTTTCAACTTCGTGATGAGCTGTATGCCGTCAACGAAAAGCCTTTCGAAGAGATTCTTGCCGATGTATCCCTTGTCCGCGACGAGTTTCCCGTAGATGAACTCCACGAAAGCCTTGTATTCGAGAGGCTTCCTGTCATCCACGTCTCCCGGCGTTATCATGAAGTTAAGCAGCTCGCCCTTCTCATTGCAGATAAGGTGCAGCTTAAAGCCGAAGAACCAGCCCATGGAGCACTTGCCCCGTTGGGCAACACCCTTGAAGACCTTGTGTATATGGATTCTCTGGTTCTTGCATACCCTGAGCGGTGTACTGTCAACGAAACTGATGCCCGTACATTTGCCAAGTAACACCTTCTTGATAAACAATGCCAACGGAATTGCCACATCATGCTCCAACTCAACAAACCGGTTGTATGAGACCACGTGCGGGAAAAGGTGGCGCATGTTTTTACAGACGGATTCCAGGTAGAAGTGCTTCAGGCAGCGGTAAACGGAGTCGTGGAAAAGTATCATGATAAGCATCACTTCTGACTTTGACATCGTCGAATCACGGTGATAATTGCGCTTTCGGGAGCTCTTTAGCGTATATTTAGCCATCATGGCATCAAAAAACTTACAGAAATCATCTGCAATACAAAATAATTCAGTAACTTTGTCCTCGGTGATCATAGCGATTATTGTTTGTAATACTTTGTAATTCAGCACTATAAAGTTACAACAATTTTCGCTAATCACCAAATTTTCTTACAATTTTATTTCGTCGAACTCACGTTATATTACATGTTCCTCGATACAGTAATATACGATTACATGAATGTACGAATAAATGCTTTTCGATACACGATTACGTGATTACTCTATTGCCTTAATAGATGAATACGTTATTGATATAATAGATCGACTGTTATTAAAAATCACTATGTCTCCTCTAAACAAAGAGTAAAATCACAAAGATAATATTTGTCCATGATGGCAGCAAATAACCTCATATCAGCCCTCATGATTCGCTGATTATGCTATAAAATGCGGAAACCCCGATAAATACAGAGTTTCCGCATTTCCTAATGGTTGTTAGTACGCCATTATCCAATAAATGGCAAAAACAGGATTCACATATCAAATACTCTTTAACCCAGATTCATTATTTATGAATCAGTCCAACAAAATTTTCGCTGATGTCAATAGATATGGTCTGTTTTCTGTTCTTGTTATAATGGTCGATGAAGAAGTTGGTGGGAACCCCTTTGCGTAGTTCTATGGGTTTTTCACATGTAAATTCCACTTTGCGGGTTGACGGATTAAGACGTGGCAGCGAAATCATGATGTATCCTTCGCTGTTGGCTTCAACCTCGACCGTTGATTCTTGCTGGCCAATCAGTTCCTGGCTGCTGTTAAACATATTGAAGGTGATGGCATATTTGACAGGCTTGTCTGTTGCGTTAAGCCATGACAACTTACCCAGGAGCGTATCATTACACTTGGTCTCAACAGGTAGGTCGGCATAGGCTTTAACCTTTTTGTTCACTCTCCCGATGTTCACACCGTCACTTTCCCTAAACAGTTCCAGTTTTTCATGTTGCTGGGTGAAATATACCTTGAACTCCTGAACTGTGAAGTTGTCCCAATTGAAAACAGGGTCTTTTTGTGCGATTTCAAAATACGCTTGATAGCACTGCCTTTGCGCTGGTCGGTCAATCGTAATATCCCTCTCATCTGAAAACACTAAACTTTTATCTCCATCTAAACTCCACAGTTCAAGGCGAATGCGACCGGTCCAGGTTTCGGCATTAGTTTCATTGTTAAAGGCCACGTATTTGATGAGTTCATAACTATAGCCTTTATCCAGTTGTACCTTTTTTATAAATACGTCATTATTATCTTTTATGAATCTTTCATACCATGTAGAGATATCGTAATCGTAGGCCGAATTGTCCAATTTACGGATGGCTGGATAAAATAATTCTTCACCATTGTATAAAAGAAGCACATAATTCTCAGTAAGTTTTCCTATCTTATTTTCTATATGTTCTTCTTTATTATTTCCAGTATGATTTCCTGTATTACTATCTCCACTTTTTTTCAATGTAAACTGTATTGATGATGTAATGAAATTAGGCATTTCACCAAATACGGTGTGTGAAGCAGGATGAAGATACCTCAGGTTATTACCGGCAAATTCTATTTCATCCTGTTGTAATGTGGAGTTAAGATTATCTGAGATATGAGAAGAATAGGCGAGATTGTTCTGGTCCTCATAATAGCTGGTTTTGGCAGAAAATATGGGCTTACTGCTAAGAGAGGTCTCCACCCACAACCCAAATTCACTTTTTTTGAAATCTTTCACATCGGTGAACGATATTTTTCTGCCATTTGACAGCTTGATGACAATATTAATTTGTTTTATTATCGGTTTCGTATTGATTTTCTTATCATTCAAACCTACAAACCTGTGCAGTTTGTTCTCAATGGTAATTGTGGTGCCATTTGTCTCACCTTCTGTTGTTACAATCGGTTCTTTTAGGGTGACGCGCCACACTCTTTTGTTTTGAAGTTGAATACCTGATATTACATATGGCTCGTTCTCTGAGGTAAGAGTGTTGACCATTGTCTCATATTCACTATTACCTATTATGTCGTTCAGTTCTACAAGAACAGCCTGCAATCTCTGATAACAATCACTAAAGTATTTTTCATAACTGGTTTTATCTTGGTAATTACCATAAGGAAAATAATAGGTGCCACCCTCTTCTATTGTTCCTTCACTATTTTTAATGGCTTTCTTCTCCACCTGAAAATAGGCGATTGCTTTATCAGGGCAACAAAGGAACAAATGATACATGAACTCGTTGTAATAGGCTTCCAGAGAAGAAATTGTTTTATCGTTTTCATCATTTAATTGATTAACGAGTTGTTTTGTTTCGCCTTCGCTGACTCCCTGTAGGTAGCCATTCACCCATATGTTGAAACTGCAGAAAAACGCATTGAATTTACCATTCTTCTGCTTCTCGCTTTGCGTCGATACTAACAGGCTCCTGAGTTTGTTGATGTAGCCCACGAAGTATGAGAAGTAGTTCTTTTTGTTGGGGAACATCTTCCAATTGTCCATACACAGCTTCTTGTAATACTCTGAAGGGGTATCTCCATATGTAGCACAAGAGGAGTATATGTCAGAATCTTGGAGTACGGTGCCACCCAGATAGGTTTCAAAACGCAGTGCGTGGTTGACATACCCTTTTGCAGTACCGTGCTCAAATACGCTGCATTTTGCTTTTGGATTGTATGTGAGAACGGGAGCCATGACGTATGTATAGAACATCTCATTCTCATATCCCTTCATAACCGCATCCCAGATGTTGAGATTGCGCCTTCTTGGGTATGTCTCAGGGTTAAGACCATAGAATGAGCGCTTTTGGACTGGATTATCGTTGGCAGAGCATACGTCTGAGAGTGGATCAGGTAAAGAAACGAAACCTCGTCTCTGCATCTCATCCCAAATCTTTGACATTTTAAGTTCTTCTAAAACATCGATATTGTAGAAACTATTCCGATCTTTGTCTATCTTCTTGAAATAATTATCACTGAAACGCCTTGATGACAATGAACGAGCGTCATTCCAGGGACCTTCGATATCACAATACACATAGTCCAGACCTATGCCAAGTGTATGGATTTCATTAAACAGATCTGTCAATAAAGATTGAATCCTCATACAACCGTTGGAGCCTTCCTTGATTCCCAATACGTTCTGCATGTAATATATGACAGCCTCCTGGATGTCATCCTTATAGGTTACATTCGTGTCAAAGAAAAGAAGGCTGCCGTTCACGGTAAACAGATCATCAACAATGCTGACTACATCATAATAATTATAGGGATCATACGTGTCCACTTTTTGTTTTTCGTCAAAAGCATGAGGAATGATGGACTCGATCTTAAATAGTGCGCCCCCCATGAGGAAGCCAAGACTGTTGATGTCAATCGAGAAACAGCGGAATCCTTCAGGCTGCTTAGCAAGTGCCCTGACAACATATCTGGCAGCATTTTCAGCAGTGAGCTTGGTCAGTGATAGCATAGACCTGTATATAGTGTCGGTGGATAGACTGTCCATCACATACGAGTAGGTATTATATGGATTTTCCTCACCCGCTTTAATGTAGGATTTCTTCACTTCATCGTCTTCATTACCGCTCTGCCACACATAGGCCGTTACGTCTTTTGCCCTTCCTTCGGAATTCTGCGAGTAAATGTATAGTTCAATTTCCGGGCAAAGATATGCTACGTTATTGTTACTGCACAGGAACATGCAGTCTGGTCTTTTCTGTATTTCAACTGTAGGACAGTTGGGGTCATATCTAAAAATAACGTCATTGCTCCATTCGTATTGGCCATCTAACGAGGTGTATTTGTCATTCATATATACCATGACACGGCCTAATATGATTTTGGAATCTTTTATCGACTGTCCTTTATTGATTGAAGTCGCCACTGGGAGATCATAAAAGAACGGTTTATCCTTGGGGAAATCGGCGATTTTTACTACTGGCTCTCCTTGTTTTTCCTCAGTGCAGATGCAGAGATAGACATAATCGTCAATATTCTCGAAGATTTCTCTTGGTACAACAATCCAATCCTTTCGATCAATCATTTCTTTTCGAGCGATGCTCCCGAAATGCCACATCAGATAAGATGTCCGGTAAGCCATTGAGGCTCTTGAATCCTCGTTTATATCCAAATAGACTTCTTTCAGGCTCTTATCATAAAACCCCATGGCATAGGAATCACCATTGGTTCGGGAGTATTGGGGAATTTGTACCTGTAATGCGGCGGTTTCCCCCGTGATTTTGTAAACATGTATGGAGTCGGTGGTGGAATCACCCCAATTGTCACCAAAACTACCGTCAGAGCGCATGAGCATGTCGAGAATTGTTGCCTCTTTATTCGATATCGGTTTCAGGGCAGTACCATTAGAATCTTGATTGTAAGGATTAAAGATGGCTGGCATGTCACCTCTAACACCCCAATCAAATCGGGGAAGAGGAGTGAAGTCGTTTTGATTTTCCATAATTATTATTGGTTTAGGGTTCATGATAAAAGCCCATTTCTCATGGTTTTTCGTACAAATATAGTCATTTATGTCATATCATGCAACAAATAAGCAATTTATTCTCTTATCCTACGATAAAGTATAATATTGCGATGCAGCACAAGCTAGTCTTCAAATAGTGTGACATAAGCAAAAGGGGACGATACCGCATACGATAATATCGTACTCCATGAATACATAAATAAACGAATATACGTTTACATGATTCATTGTTTATTACCACATGATTATATGTTTATAATAATATGTGAATAAATGAATTATGTATTTTCTGAAAGCATTATTTAACAATAATAATGTTCAGAAAATTTACATACGTCAATTCAAATGCTTACCTTTGTTTCCATCATAGGTGATGTGCACCTCGACATGGAAAACAAGGCTTCCCTATCCTCTGTTTTCATCATTCTATGTCTCCGAAAATGATGAAGAAGTTCCCCAGAACGGCCTTCGTCGTTATTGACAGGGGGAATGCGGCCATTTGTGGCTGCTGCTTGCAAGACTTTGGATAATTGCTTAGCAAGTTGTGTTTTTGTGCGGACGGACTTCGCCCCCCCCCTCTCAAAAACCACTTGCCTGCTTTCGCAGGGAGATTTATACTCGCAACTCGTATAATTTTCAGGATAATATGGCAAACAAGACAAAAAGACTATGGATTCGGCTGTCGCCGGAGGAGGATGCTCTCTTCAAGCAGAAGGCATCCCATTATAATAATGTAAGCGCGATGATTAGGGATGCCGTCCGGCAGTTCAATGACATCGGCACCGTACGAAAAATTGAGGCATTGAACGAAATGGCTGCTCTCTACAAGAAGTTCCAGCAAGATCTGGCATGGCTCGGTGGCAATTTCAACCAGGCAATGAAACGAGCCAATGAACTCGCCATCGGCGGTGAACTGTCTCAAGAGTATTACGAGAGGGTCATCATGCCGCAAGTCACCCACATCCTCCAGTTCCTGGAGAAAGTCAAGGACGAGCAGCATAAGATAATCACCAAATTGATCAAGAAATGAATATACGAATAAGGTAATGGTGCATTGTATTATTACCATATTACATGAATAAGGCAATCATATAATGAATGATTTGAGATACTATAATATACGAAGATGGTAAACCATTATTGCACGAATATGATATTCATATAATATGTGATTTGGAATCCCCTAATATACGATTATAGTATTCGTATAATCCCCAAATGATGGATTGGTATAATATACGATTGGGGATAGTTGAATAACCTATTACGATATTAGCATAATAACTGATTACGATAATAGATGAATAGATGATAGCGACGATACTTCCTTCAAGCGCCAATTTCCACGCTGTGGAATATAATGAACGAAAAGTGGCTCAGGGCAAGGCCGAATTACTGGAGATGACCAACTTCGGATTCATATCCTGCATGGAAACATACACATGGGAAGACCTGACAAGGTATCTGAAAGACTATACGTCGAGGAACACACGCATCAAACGTCCGCAGTTCCATCTGGCCATCTCTTGTCGGGGGGACGAATATTCCCAGGAAGAATTGGTCGATATCGCCCATCGCTATCTCAACGAAATGGGCTACGGCCAACCCGGGCAACCTCTTTTGATTTATGGCCATCACGACACCGACAACAATCACATTCATATCATCACCAGCCGGGTGGATCCCCATGGGAAGAAAATCAACGACAGTCTGGAAAAACGGCGGTCGCTGGAAACCATCGAGCGCATCATGGGTGTGAATGACAGTCAGAAAATAGGCGAAGCCGTCTCCAAAGCCTTGGAATATCATTTCTCAACGGCACCTCAGTTCATGGCCATCCTCGAAACTATGGGCTATGATTGCTATACCGAGGACGACAACATCGTTTTGAAACGCAATGGTATCGTGCACGACAAAGTAAAAATAGCTTTGGTGGAAAGCAAGTGCCGTAAGGATATGTATGATAAGAAACGTATGGCCCAACTCAAAGCCATCTTGAAGAAGTATCGTGACATGTCTGCCAATCGTCAGGAACTACAGGATGCCATGAAGACCAAGTTCGGTGTCAGCCTGGTGTTCCTCGGCTCCAAGGATTCCCCCTATGGCTACTTTATTGTTGACCACCACACCAAGTCCGTCTTCAAGGGCAGCGACGTGGTGAAAGTCAAGGAAATGCTCCAGTTCCAGTCCAAGGAAGAGCGTTTCAAACAAATGGATGCCTTTATCGACCAGATGTTGGATGACAACAGCAACCTGACCACCAAGGAACTTAACCGCCTCCTTCGCCGCCAGTTCGGCACCAAACTCTTGAACGACAGCGTCCGTTATGGCGATTCCACCTACCAACTATCCGAACATATCCTAACTATGTTGCATTCCAACGACCGTCGCGCCTGGCTCCAGTCGTTCTGCCCCACCAATGAGCTGGAGCGACACATCCTTTGTCAGATTGGCAAGTATCATCATCCTGAGCGCATTACCATCCAGTCCACCCCAGGATCCAATGTCAACAAGACGGTATCACAGCTGCGTCATATCTTCGACACCACTTATGATGACGCTCTCGTGGACAAACTCCACGAGGATGGCTATTTCATTACCCGTGTCGATGACCAATACTATTGCATCGACTTCGCCAACCGCACTATAATCAATATGAATGACTATGGCCTCGATGTGAAACGACTACAGCCCAAACAGACTCAGAAACGACAAGACCAGAGACAACAAATCTCCGGCCCTGGTGTTGGTCGCACTATCGACAAGGTGGCCAAACAACGTGGCGGTTCCAACGACAGCAACCGGGAATGGGAAGTCGGCAGCCGTGGCTATGAGATGGATGATGACAGGTCAATGAAAAGGTGATTATTTTGAAAAACTACTGATCAAACCAAAAGGGAAGTCCGACTGGGAAAAGACGTGTGATGAAGGAGGGAAGTTCTTCGGTGAGAACTCCTCCCTTTAAAGGAATCATCATTGACTATGGAGAGTGTAAAGTAAACTGTGTCAGGCTACAATAAAAGTAGTATAACATAGTTTATTTTATGATGACAAAGGAAGAGATTGATTACAAGTTGGCCGCCGAGCAGTTACGCACGGGCAAGCCATTGTTTGGAAAAGACGGTGCATTGGCGCCGATGTTGGAGCGGATACTGAATGCCGCTTTGGAGGGTGAGATGGACGCTCACCTGAGTGATGAATCCCGTTCTTCTGGCAACCGCCGCAACGGCAAGATGCCGAAGACGGTCCAGACGCAGTATGGTGAGGTGACGGTTGAGACGCCCCGTGACCGGGATGGGAGCTTTGACCCTCAGACGGTGCGCAAGCGTGAGACGATACTGGCAGAGGGAATGGCCGACCAGATTATTGGCATGTATGCCTTTGGCACGGGCACCCGTGAAATCAGCAAATACTTCGAGCGTGAGTTCAACACCAAACTTTCTGCAGAGACCATCAGCGCGATAACCGACCGTGTGCTGCCTGAGATCAAGGAATGGAAGTCCCGCTCTTTGGATCCTGTCTACGCCATCTGCTGGCTTGATGCCGTCCACTACAAGGTCAAGGACGACAGCGGCCGCGCCGTCACCCGTGCCGTCTACAATGTACTGGGTGTCAATAAAGAAGGGCACAAGGAGCTGCTGGGCATGTACGTTGCCAGGAGCGAGGGCGCCAACTTCTGGCTGGAGGTGCTTACGGACCTGCAGAACCGTGGCGTGGAGGACATCATGATATGTAGCGTGGACGGCCTGAAAGGCTTTCCCGACGCCATACGGAGCGTCTTTCTGCATATTCCGGCGATACCCGTTCACCAATTCCGATGATATCCGTTCACTCGGTTGGTGATTTTCTATATCGTCGGCAAAGTTAATATTTTTTTCTGAGACTTTCACCAGATAGTGAAAATCTCCT
>Ga0256407_10001940_pt1 | contig 41189 bp, 35 predicted proteins | sample RumenRJG_04DNA_FD_193489 | JGI IMG/M metagenome (GOLD analysis project Ga0256407, IMG submission 193489) | Bovine rumen microbial communities from Lethbridge, Alberta, Canada - RJG_04 | ecosystem: Host-associated > Mammals > Digestive system > Stomach > Rumen | place: Canada: Alberta... | reverse complement strand
GACGCGATGATGTCGCACGACATCACCTACGTGGGCATTATCCAAACCGCCCGCGCCAGTGGTCTCGAGAAGTTCCCCCTGCCCTACGCAATGACCAACTGCCACAACTCGCTGTGCGCCGTCGGCGGCACCATCAACGAGGATGACCACGTGTTCGGTCTGTCGGCAGCCAAGAAGTACGGTGGCATCTACGTTCCTGCCAACCAGGCCGTTATCCACCAGTTCGCCCGCGAGGCCATGGTGAAGTGCGGTAACATGATCCTGGGTAGCGACAGCCACACCCGCTACGGTTCGCTCGGTAACATGGGCGTCGGCGAAGGCGGTGGTGAGCTCGTGAAGCAGCTGCTGCGCAACACTTGGGACATCAACGCTCCCGAGGTTGTCCTGGTATGGTTGGAAGGCGCACCCCGCAAGGGTGTAGGTCCCCACGATGTTGCTATCTCGCTCGTTAAGGCTACCTTCGAGAGCGGCTTTGTAAAGAACAAGGTGCTCGAGTTCGCTGGCCCCGGCGTGAAGAACCTGCCCATCGACTTCCGTAACGGTATCGACATCATGACCACCGAGACCACCTGCTTGAGCTCGATCTGGGTTACTGATGATGAGGTAAAGCACCACTACGAGATTCACAAGCGTCCCCAGGACTTCAAGGTTCTTGAGCCCGGTGAGGTGGCTTACTATGACAGCATGATCAAGATCGACCTGAGCACTCAGGAGTGTATGATCGCTCTGCCCTACCACCCCAGCAACGCTTTCACCATCCACGAACTGCAGGCCAATCCCGTCGAGATCCTGCGCAAGGTCGAGGAGGACACCAAAAAGCGCTTCGGCGACAAGGTACAGTGCGACCTGGTTGACAAGGTGATGAAGGACGGTAAGGTACAGGCCGACCAGGGTATCATCGCTGGTTGCTCGGGCGGTACCTATGACAACCTGAGTGCTGCTGCCAGCATCATGCGCGGCAAGAGCATCGGTAACGACTACTTCACCATGAGCGCTTATCCCCAGTCGGTTCCCGTTTACATGGCAGCCGTTCGTCAGCGCATCGTTGAGGAGCTGCTCGAGACTGGTGTAATCATCAAGCCCGCCTTCTGCGGTCCTTGCTTCGGTGCCGGCGACGTTCCCAGCAACAATGGTCTGTCGATCCGCCACACCACACGCAACTTCCCCAACCGCGAGGGTTCCAAGCCCGGCCAGGGTCAGATCTCGCTGGTTGCCCTGATGGATGCCCGCTCGATTGCCGCTACCGCAGCTAACGGAGGCGTCATCACCGCAGCCACCGACGTTGACTACACCGACGACCACAAGCCCTACGAGTATGATGCCAAGATCTATGAGCGCCGCGTATATTACGGCTACGGCAAGGCTGAGGCCGACGTTGAGCTGCGCTACGGTCCCAACATCAAGGACTGGCCCAAGATGTATCGCATGGAGGACAACATGCTGCTCGAACTGGCAGCCGTTATCCACGACAGCGTGACCACCACCGACGAGTTGATCCCCAGCGGTGAGACCTCGAGCTACCGCTCCAACCCCCTGAAGCTCTCTGAGTTCGCCCTGTCACGCCGCGTGCCTGAGTACGTAGGTCTGAGCAAGCGCATCCAGGAGCAGGATCACGAGCGCCGCGACGGCAAGTGCCCGCAGCACGTGCTCGACGCACTCGCCAAGGTAGGTGCCAAGGCCGAGAACACGTCGTTCGGCTCTTGCGTCTTCGCCCACAAGCCCGGTGACGGTTCGGCTCGTGAGCAGGCCGCTTCTTGCCAGAAGGTGCTCGGCGGTGACGCCAACATCTGCTACGAGTACGCTACCAAGCGCTATCGCAGCAACTGCATCAACTGGGGTATCGTTCCCTTTACCATCGCTGCCGATGTTGAGTTCAACTACAACCCCGGCGACATGGTATTTGTTCCCGGCATCCGCGAGGCCATCATCAGTGGCAAGGAGGAGATCGATGCCAAGGTTATCGCTGCCGACGGCGTGCATGACCTGCACCTCTACTTCCAGAACCTGACCCAGGACGAGCGCACCATCCTCGCCGAGGGTTGCCTGATGAACTTCTACGCTTCGCAGAAGAAGTAATCATTTATTCCAGTCATGGGCATGGGCCCATGACTGGAAGTTTAGAGGTTAGAGTTTAAAGAGGCCTAACAGCTAGACAAAATAAAAACAACCATTCAATTTTTATCAATAACAACTGATCACATTAAATTTCAATCATGATCGAGAAAATTAAAATGACCACTCCCCTGGTGGAGATGGACGGTGACGAGATGACCCGCATCCTGTGGAAGATGATCAAGGACGAACTGATTCTTCCGTTTGTTGATCTCAAGAGTGAGTACTACGACCTGGGTCTTGTAAAGCGCGACGAGACTGGTGACCAAATCACCATCGACGCTGCCGAGGCTTGCAAGAAGTATGGTGTCGGCGTGAAGTGCGCTACCATCACCCCCAACCTGAAGCGTATGGACGAGTACAAGCTGCACAAGATGTGGAAGAGCCCCAACGGCACCATCCGTTCAATCCTCGACGGTACCGTATTCCGTGCTCCCATCACCATCCCCAGCATCCACCCCGTTGTAAAGAACTGGGAGAAGCCCATCACCATCGCTCGTCATGCTTATGGCGACGTTTACAAGAGTGTTGAGCTTCGCGCCGACGAACCCGGAGTTGCCAAGCTCGTCTTTGACGGCGTTAGCGGCAAGCACGAGGAAGTGGTGATCCACGAGTTCAAGGGTGAGGGTGTGCTGCAGGGCATGCACAACCTGGACAAGTCCATCCGCTCGTTTGCCCACAGCTGCTTCAAGTATGCTATCGACACCAAGCAGGATCTGTGGTTCTCGACCAAGGACACCATCAGCAAGCAGTATGACGCTCAGTTCCGCATCATCTTTGAGGAGGTTTACGAGAATGAGTACAAGGCTGAGTTTGAGAAGCTGGGTCTGGAGTACTTCTACACCCTGATCGACGACGCCGTTGCTCGCGTGATCCGCAGCAAGGGTGGTTACATCTGGGCTTGCAAGAACTACGACGGCGATGTGATGAGCGACATGGTCAGCACCGCTTTCGGTTCACTGGCTATGATGACCAGCGTACTCGTTAGCCCCGACGGCAACTACGAGTATGAGGCTGCCCACGGTACCGTAACCCGCCACTACTACAAGTACCTCGCTGGCGAGGAGACTTCCACCAACCCCATGGCTACCATCTTTGCATGGAGCGGCGCCCTGCGCAAGCGCGGCGAGAAGGACGGTATCCAGGAACTCATGAACTTTGGTGACCAACTCGAGGCTGCCTGCTTCGATACTCTGAACGCCGGTATCGTTACCAAGGACCTCGTGAACCTGATGGAAGGTGTTGAGGCCAAGGCCGTTAACAGCGCCGACTTCATCAAGGCCATCCGCACCAACCTCGAGAAGCGCCTCGGCTAATCCGCCAGAGAACTCTTCTCCGAGAAACCCACAGAGGGCTGCGGCACCAGTTGCCGCAGCCCTCATTTTTTCCCTTAGCCTCTATGCCACACTGTGGCGGGTGGAAATGTTACTTTTTTCTCTTAAAAAGGATACTTTTAGGAAAATACATTATCTTTGCATGATTAAACGAGGAGGGACGAGGTTATGATCAGTTATTGGAAATGCAAGGACGGATTCAACGAAATCCACCAGTGGAAGTCGGGGTGCTGGATTAAGGTGACCAAACCGACGGCCGATGACTTGGCTCTGCTTAAGGAGCGCTTTGCTACTCCCAACTTCACCCACGATGCCGAGGACATCGAGGAGCGCCCTCGCGTGGACCATGAGGATAACTGGACGATGGTGTTCGTCCGCGTGCCGTGCAAGAGTCTCGACGAGGACGGAGAAACCATATTCTCGACCGCTCCGCTGGCTGTCCTGATACGCGATGATGTGTTCATCACCGTCAACTACTACGATAACGAGGTGCTTGACGACTTCATCCGCTGGTGCAAGCAGCGCCGCGTCAACAACTGCAAGGGCTACGACCTGCTGTTGTCGCTGATGTTGTCTACCTCGGTGTGGTACCTGAAGTACCTCAAGCAGATGAACGGCATGATGAGCGCCGCCGAGGAACGCCTCGAGAAAAAGATGGACAACGACGAGTTGATGCGCACGATGGGCTTGGGCAAGTTTCTCATCTACTTCATCACCTCGCTCAAGGGCAATGCCACGGTGCTGGCACGCCTGAAGATGCGGCTGCGCTCGCTCCCCCACGATGAGGACCTGTTCGAGGATGTAGAAATCGAAACTCAGCAGGCTCTAGACACCGCCAGCATCTACAACGACATCCTGGAGCGACAGCAAGAGACCTATTCGTCGGTTATCGGCAACAATCTGAACCGCATCATGAAGACCCTCACAGTGGTGACCATCCTGCTGATGATTCCCACTGTGATAGCCGGTTACTACGGCATGAATGTGCCTAACGGCATGGAGGCCCACCCCTGGGGTTTCCCGCTGGCGCTCGCCATCTCGGTGGTACTGATGGCGTTGTGCTACTTCTTTATCCGCCACAGCAGATTATTTAAATAACAGGAAAAATATGATGGATAATCAGTCACGCAGAGATTTTATCAAGAAACTGGCCGCGCTGGTAGCGGCAGGTGTCGTGTCGCCGTCGGTGTTCTTCGGTGCCAAGGCGAGCGAGGCCCCTGCTGGAGACCCGTCGGGTAAGGGCAACTGCTCGTCGTCCTATGAGTGTGCCGGCGGCAACGGCAAGTGCGGCTCGGCCTACAATTGCAGCGGGCAGGGCACCAACGGACAAGGCAAATGCGGCTCCTCCTATGAGTGTGCCGGTGGCGGCGGCAAGTGCGGCTCGGCCTACACCTGCGCCGGACAGGGTGCCGAAGGCCAGGGCAAGTGCGGCTCCTCCTATGAGTGCTCGGGCGGCAACGGTAAATGCGGCTCGGCCTACAATTGCACAGGACAGGGTGCCGAGGGCCAGGGCAAGTGCGGCTCCTCCTATGAGTGCGCCGGTGGTGGCGGCAAGTGCGGCTCGGCCTACAACTGCTCAGGACAGGGTGCCGAGGGCCAGGGCAAGTGCGGCTCCTCCTATGAGTGCGCCGGAGGTGGCGGCAAATGCGGCTCGGCCTACACCTGCGCCGGACAGGGCGCCAACGGACAGGGCAAGTGCGGCTCCTCCTATGAGTGCGCCGGTGGCGGCGGCAAGTGCGGCTCGGCCTACCAGTGCCCCGGACAGTCACGATAAGCGTATCCCATGGTCAAGTATCAACTGCCTGAACAGGTACAGGTGTTCCAGCGGGGCGACAAGTATGTCTTCATCAACCCCCTGCTGCCCGCTTGGGTCGTCACCAACGAGTTGGGACGGCTGATTATGTCACAGTTCGACGGCAACAACACCATCGACGATATCGTGGACGCAGCCTGCCAAATCCTAGGCGAGGGCAAGCGTGACGAGGTCGCTGCCTTCTGCCGTCATGTCGTCGATTCCTCCATCTTTGAAACCACACCTCACCCGCAACGACCTCGCGACGCAGGACTGCACTGCGTGCATCTATCACTGTCAAGCGGCTGCAACCTGCGCTGCAAGTACTGCTATGCCGCCGAGCGCATCGAGGGCCAGCATGCCCCGCTCACGCTCGACGAGTACAAACAGGTAATAGACGGTCTGTGCGACCTGTCCAGCCACCTGAGCGTCACCATCACGGGCGGCGAGCCGCTGCTCAACCCGCTGTGGCAGCCCGTGGCAGCCTACTGCAAGGCCAAAGGATGCACCGTGCTGCTGCTGACCAACGGCACGCTCATCAATGAGAGCAATATCGGGTTTATCAAGGAGACCTTCACGCTGGTGACCCTGAGCATCGACGGTCCCACGCGCGAAACACACCGCCTGACGCGCGGCGACAACTTCGTCCAGGTAATGCGCGCCGTGGACCTGCTGGAACGCCACGGCATTGATTACACGCTGTCGATGACCGTCACCCGCCTGAACATCGACCAGGTGGAAGCGATGGCCCGCCGATTCGGCGGCCGGCTGAATTATGCCCCGCTGTTTCCCGTGTCGGACCTCGCCGAGGACCAACTGTCCATTACCGGCCGTCAATACTACGATGCGCTGGCAAATGCCTTCGGGGTGAATCCGTTGGGATACTGCGAGAGTTCACTCGACGCGTCGAAGTGCATCCAGACCCGCAAGTGCGCCATCGGCGACAACGAAATCAGCATCTCGCCCACGGGCGATGTTTATCCCTGTCAACTGCTGCATGTCGACCAGTTCCTGGCAGGCAATGTGCACGAGCGCAGCATCCAGGAAATCTACCGTGACTCTGCTGCCCTGCAGCATTGTGCCAGCCTGGATGTGGACCATATCGAAAAATGCAGGGAGTGCGCCATCCGCTACATCTGCGGCGGTGCCTGCCGCGCCCGCGGCTACTACGAGACGGGACGCATCGACGGGACGGGCGACTTCTGCGACTACGAACTCAATGCCTTTCTCGACGGCATCGTCAAAATCTATTCAGCCAATCTATTGCAATAACAAACTTAGTAGATACAGAAAAGACAGGCAAGTCCCGGATTCCAGACTTGCCTGTCTTTATCAACCGATGGCGTTATCGGCCTGATCAGCGCAGGGCAAAAGCGTCGACGCCGACGAGTTCCTCGTAGGCCATCACGCCAGCCTGTGACAGTTCAATGGTGGTGTAACTGCCGTCACGCAGCAGCACATTGACATGGGTGTCGTCAACAAACGAGAACAGCTTCACTTCCTTGCCGTTGTTCTCAATGGACCATGAGTTGTCCTCGGCATTGAAATTGAAGCGGGTCACCTGCTTGGTGGTCATGTTGGTAATGGTATAGCCAGTAGCGTCGCGGGCAACGAGATACTGGGCATCCTTGCCGTCAACGACCTTGGTCTCGGCCTGGGCCAGAGCGGGATTGCTGCCCGACCAGAACTCAATGGAGTTAAGGACGAAGAAGTCGGCCATGAAACTCAGCTCATAAACAGGCAGAATCCACATAGCGACAAACACGATTTCGTTGACGAACTTATCGCCTACATGGTCATTCCATGCCTTCACCTTATTGAACAAGGCAAAGCTTCCAATACAGGACTGCAGCATCATCGATGCCGAGAGCGCCACAACAGTAGCGACGATAAATGTTTTCTTTTTCATAATCATGTCTCTTTTAATGGTTATTTCTTGTAATTCTTTTTGTAGTTCTCGTAGCAGTTGAGCACCTTGACGACATAGTCGACAGGCTCGGTGCCGCGGCAGTAGCCGTTGGAGCACACCGAGTCGTTGTAGTACTCGGGATCCATCTTCCACAGCATGGCCTGCTCCACATTCTCGTCCCACACGCGCGGGTCAAGCTCGTTCTTGCGTGCCAGCGCCATGGCGTCGGTAACATGCCCTGAGCCGGCATTATAGGCAGCCAACACGAACTTGATGTGGTCATCCTTGTTGGTGCGTCCACGCATAATGGCGTTCAGTTCCTTGAGAATCTGGGTAGCCACACGGATGCTGACTTCAGGATTGGCCAGGTCTTCCTCATTGACACCATAGGAGCGTGCCGTGCGCGGCATCACTTGCATGATGCCACGAGCACCCATCCATGAGGTAGCGTTGGGGTCAAAGCCCGATTCGGAGTAGGCAATGGCTGCCAAGAGGCGCCAGTCCCATCCCAACTCCTGGGCATACTGCTTGAAGACATGGTCATAGGGCGAGATGCCACCCGGCGGCGTCACGGCGAGCGTATCCACCTTGACAGAGTCGGGTTTAGGCCCTCGGTTCATCTCAAAATAGTGCTTAAGGGCCTGCTTGGAGTATTCCTGGGCATTGCTGCTGGCGGCCCACTGGTTGATGCTGTCGGCAAGCCACTGGTCCCGCCTGGAAACGGCCCATGATGAACGCTGTGCAAAACCCACCTTGAGGTTGATATTGATGCTGTCATAGTAGGTCAGGTTCATCTGTGCGATGTCGCTGTCCACGATGGTAAAGGGGATCTCATGGCGCGAGACCCTGGCGATGAGTTCGGTGGGTACTGCTGCCTCGCCCTCGACAACATGGATGTTGATGCCACCGCCCACCTCATTATCGAGGTTGCGCAGCCGTGACTCATACTTGGAACCTTTCTCGACATATACATCACACCCGATGAGCTGGGTCACATCATAGATGGCCCCCTCTCCACTGTGCTGAACAAGCACTTGGTAGGTCTCGTTGACCGCGCCGCAGTGCAACACGCGCGACTTGTACTCGGCCGTGACAGGAATCTCACACGCCAGCACATCGACATCCCGATGGTTCAGCATCTTGATCAGGTCGGGCATGCTGCGGGCAACCTTAAAGCGCAACGCAATGCCATGGGAACGGGCAAAGTCGCAGATGCGGTCATAGTCATAACCCATCGTATCCCCCTTGAGGATAAAGAATCCCGTGGGACTATACAGGGTTCCCACATTGAGTGTGTCGGGTAACTGGTGCTGAGGCTTGGCCGTCTCGTTCTGCCCTCCGCACCCTATCATGAATGACAGGCAGAGCAACAGGATAATCGATGGGATGATGCCTCGCATGGATCAATGGACTAGTTGAAGGTAGATGAGCACTGCCGGTACCACCAGCAGCAGGCTGTCGATGCGGTCCAAAATGCCGCCGTGGCCAGGCATGATGTTGCCCGAGTCCTTGACGCCCACAGTGCGCTTGATGAGCGACTCGACAAGGTCGCCGAATGTTGCAAACACTGCTACCACGACACTCAGGCCCACCCATGTCGACAAGTCGGGCACCTGGAATAAATCATCAAACCAATAATTGGTAACGAAAGCGCCAGCGAGCGCAAACACCAGACCGCCGATAGCGCCCTCCCATGATTTCTTGGGTGAAATGCGCTCAAACAGGCGATGGCGCCCCAGCAACATCCCCACGCAATAGGCTCCGGTGTCATAGAGCCAAATGAACAGGAAAATACCGAGCAGCATGCGCGGTGCCGTGATGCTTGTGATGCAGTTGAGCATCGATATGGGCAGAGCGACATATCCCAGCGCCAGGAACGAACGCTCCAGGCTGTGGACGGCATTCTGCCTGGGCCGGTACAGTTGCACGATAGTGCGCAGAATCAGATAGGCAGCAATGGTAATGAACCATATGGCCAGCGAATCGGAGTCCAGGCTCTTGTCCTTGAAGAGGAGATAGAATGACACGAACAATCCCACACCGCCCAGCATATCGATGATGTTGACAAGCCATGACTGGGTTGCGTCATCCTTGGCCATGGTAATCAATTCACTGATTCCCAAAACAATCAATAGCGGGAAAACCAGCAAATACATCACTGGCGAGTTATCGAGCAGCAGGATTGCCGCCACGATGATTGCGATATAGATTGCGCCCGTCAAAGCGCGTTTAATCAAGTTTACCATTCGTTATCTCCTTATTGGGTGCAAATGTACAAAATTATCATGAAATGAACAACAGCTATCATGCCCTGTTGATAAAAAAGGCGACCAGCCGCAGCAGGCGTTAAGTTGTCACCTCCTTGAAAACAATGAAGCCTCCCCATGATGAACGGTGGGAAGGCTTCTTTACCTTTAGGGGAGAGGAAATGATTGAGTATCAGTTCAAAATCATTGGCTCCAGTCCTCTCGGCAACTCGACATTATACTGATAAGCCCTTGCAAACTGCTTGATAAATTCAATAGTTGCCTTCTTGGGGCCTTTCACTGATGTGATAATGTCATTTTTTTTGTCAGTAGAAGTAGTCATTTTGTGCATAGGCAATCCTATTTTAGAATTAATACACCTTTATAACGCACTATTGCATGGCAATATTATATGCCAGCGCCGTTTTAAGTTTTTTTTTGTTTTCGGGTTGCCACGGCTCAAAAAAAAAACGGACCCGCTTCAACTGCATGAAACGGAGCCCGTGATGATGGTCAGGTCAAATCACTCGGTCAAGCGGTCGAGAACGGTGCGCACCAGGTCCTCGACAGCAGTCTTGTAGTTGGGATTGACATCGGTTGCCACACGGTTGGCGATGATGGAGCAGACGGTCATTGCACGATGGCCCAGCATGAGGGCCATGCCCTGCAGGGCGCTGCTCTCCATCTCATAGTTGGTGATGTGGCCTCCATTGTACTCAAATTTCTCGATACGGCTATTCAGCTCAGGCTCTGCCAGGTCTAAACGCACGCGTCGTCCCTGCGGGCCATAGAATCCCACCGCCGAGATGGTGTATCCGCGCACCATGTCGTCACGGCCGATTTTCTCGACCAGCCACGGATCGGCGTCCACGACATAGGGCTTGGCAAACAATCCGTTCCACTTCACGAACTCACAGAATTTCTTCTCGAAGTCGAGGTCGGCGACCTTGTTGCGGTCGGCATAGTAGTTGATGACGCCGTCAAAGCCGATGGCCTTGGACGCAATGACGGGCGTGCCAACGGGCACATAGGGCTGCAGTCCGCCCGAAGTGCCGATGCGCACGATGTTGAGGGTGCGGTGCTCGGCGCGCGGCGTACGGGTCTCGAAATCGATATTGGCCAAGCCGTCGAGCTCAGTCATCACGATGTCGATGTTGTCAGGACCGATGCCATGTGAGAGGGCCATGATGGGCTTACCGTGGTAGGTGCCGCCGATGCCATGGAACTCACGGCTGGAGGTTTCCCAATCACGGGTGTCGAAGTAGGATGCAATCATGGTCACACGGCCAGGATCGCCACACACGATGATGTTGTCGGTCAACTGTTCAGGCTTCACATGGATGTGGAATGCCGAGCCATCATCATTGATGATAAACTCTGAGTCGGGAATTCGGTCTGTATTCATATCGTTATGTAATTAAAAGTTCGTGTTTTGATAAAGAATGAAATGTCAAAGGTACTGCAAAATTCCGATTCAGCAAAGCGGGTCGGCTTAAAAATCATTAAAACGACCTCATAATGGGGCCATGATGCCCATATCCTGCCTATATCAAGGTGTACCTGCAACCCGGCAGGGTCGAGATGACCTTCTTGCAATCCAGCTCAACGAGGACGCTCATGAGCTTATAAACCGGCTGGTGCAGCACATCGGCGATGGCATTGAGGTGAATCTCCCCACGGTCACGGATAACATCAACCACCGCCTGTTCCTCCCTGGTGAGCTCGGGGAACAGGTCAAGTTGCTGCGGAGCCATGCCGGCGCTTTCCCAACGCATGGCTGCCATCAGGTCATCGGCTCCGGTAATCAAGGCGGCCTTGTTGGTAGCAATGAGCTTATTGCAACCCGCCGAGAACTCGTCGCCGCAACGGCCAGGCACCGCCATCACATCACGGCTGTAGCTCATCGCCAGCGATGCCGTGACCAGCGCGCCCCCGGCTCCTGCCGACTCGACAACCACCGTGCAGTCGCTCAAGGCCGCAACGATGCGGTTGCGTGCCAGGAAATTGCTCTTCTGCACCTCGTCCTGGCTGGTATAGTCGGTCAACAGCATACCGCCCTGCTTGGCAATGGCGACGGCATCGTTGCGGTGCATGGCGGGATAGATGCGGTTCAGTCCGCGAGGCAAGACAGCCACCGTGGGGACACCATGCTTGAGAGCCGCGCGATGGGCAGCGATATCGATGCCATAGGCCAATCCGCTCACCACGACCAGGTCCTGCACACGCTGCGCCAGGTCGCCGATGAGCGATTCACAGAAACGCACACCGTATTGCGTGGCGTGGCGCGTGCCCACAACGCTGATGACATGGGCACTCTCGAGGTCACACTTGCCCAGCGTGTATATCATTGCCGGGGCGTCGGGGGCCTCGAGCAGACGATGCGGATAGGAAGCGTCGGTGAAATAGGTGGCCGCGATGCCGTGCTCACGCACGAAGGACTCCTCGCGCACCGCCCGTTCCAGGCAGCCGGCACGGTAGTCATCACGATAAATCTTGCTGCGGCCCCGTGTGAGCTCGCGCAACGCCTTCTCGCTCATGTCAAAGAACTGGCGCTCGCTGCCCACCACATCGAGCAACTTGCGCGCCAGGTCCACCCCCATGCCCTGGAGGCTGGCAAAGGCGATGCGGTAAACCATCGGGGTATATCGGTCCTCGCTCATGGTCAATCGAGATAATGTGCCACGCGTGCAGCCAGTTCATCACCGCGGTCGATGCGCCCGTCGTGCGTCATGCACACGATAGTGACCACAGCGTTGACCACGGGGGCATCATCCTCTTTCCTGAAGATGTCCTGATGGAAAATGAAGCGGGCCCCCTTGCGTTCCAACCAGAGGCGGCTAAGCATCACATCGCCACTGTGCAACGGCGTGTGATAGTCTATCTCCATGCGGCGCACAACCGGTATCATCCCGTCCCGCGTCAGGCTGCCGAACGGGATGCCCTCCTTCATGACAAAGGCGTGTCGCGTGTGCTCCAGATAGTGGAGATAGATGGCGTTGTTGACGATGCCCTCGCTGTCGAGTTCATAGTCACGCACAGCGACCTCGAGCGAGAAGATATACTTGTCCTGCTTCATTGTTCCATGATTTGTTCTATGCGGCAAAGATAATGAAAATGCTTTAAACAGGATGTCATTTGCCACAACAAAACCTGCCCGCAGGCTCATGTCGAGCTCGCGGGCAGGCAAATATCATTGAAAGGTCTCAATTATTACTTGAGCCAGTCCTGTACCTTGTCGTTGGGAACCATGCGCTCCTCAAACACATAAGCGCCAGTCTTCTCGGAGCGAACCATCTTGAGGCACTTGCTCCATGAGCGTCCTTCACCAGTCTGAAGGGTTGCAACTACTTTCTTTGCCATAACTTAAATATCGTCGTTAAATGGTTGTTCTACTCTCTGTTACTTGATCTCCTTGTGAACGGTCATGCGTTTCAGATAAGGGTTGTATTTCTTGAGCTCCAAACGCTCGGTAGTGTTCTTGCGGTTCTTGGTCGTGATGTAACGGCTGATGCCGGGAACGCCAGTACCCTTCTGCTCGGTGCACTCGAGAATAACCTGCACGCGATCGCCTTTTGCTTTCTTTGCCATAATACAGTTTCCTTTCTTACTTGTTAATAACCATGATTTCAGTCAAGTGGCCATCAGCAGCAGCTTTCTTCATAGCGGCATCCAGACCCATCTTGTTAATGTTGCGCAAACCTGAAGCCGACACGGTCAGGCGTACCCACTGACCCTGCTCGGGCCAATAGAACTTGCGGCTGAAGACGTTAACATTGAATTTGCGTTTCGTCCTGCGCTTGGAGTGCGACACATTGTTACCTGTGATCGCTTTCTTACCAGTAATTTGACAAACCTTAGACATAGTTTCTCGTTTTGTTAGTTATTGTTATTGTTTTACATTCTCAGTATTGACTCGCGCTACATGTCCGCCTGCACACAGAAAACACAGGCGCAGCACAATAAACCGGGTGTGGACATCCAGCATGCAGAGGCTGCTCCACCCCACCGGCGTGAGAAGGTCACCGGCATCACAGGGTTGAACAACAGTTGGGTGTCTCGCTCGTTTAATATCGTCCTACGCTTGATTGTCAGGCACTTAGCATCATAGCCCGCATATCGAAGTTTCAACGATCAAGTGTCACACTCTTGACTTGACTAACGCATGAGCATCAACGCCAGCAAGACATGTGCCGCGAAATCGGCTGCAAAGATAGACACATTTTTTGAACTACACAACACATTTCCAACACTTTTTATCAAAAAATGTACTGATTTGGAGACAAAAAAAGGGGGAACCATCTAGCCGATGGCCCAAGCCGTTATGTTTTTCGGCCTTCGACAGCGATATCATTTTCGCAAAAAAAGGAAGGTGCGCCTGTGTGTTCGGCTGTGGGAAGCGCACCTTCAAGAAAAAACCACACAAGATTGAAAAAACCATTTAGCACTTAGAGAAAAGATGTTTTAAGGATCAGTATTCTTTGTCGGCGGATGCTTGAGGTCCGCGGTATATCTCGTTTTGGTCAGTATCCTTTTTCCGTCTCTGGTGTTGAGACGGCACACCCGGCTCCATCATTATATAATATATATCAACATCTATTACCTATTAACCATATAACAAAAAAGCAAGTACTACCAAGTGTGCCATCATCAACAAAAGGAAGGCGCGCTGGCCGCAAGGGGCTTGCGCACCCTCCTACCACACTTATGAAAAAATTATCTGACACTTCATTTCAGCATTGTTTCATGACACATGGGCAGGCTGTTACAGCCTACGGGTCCATCACACACGACCTCACAAAGCATGCCTGCAAATAGCATACTACCTGCTGCCGATCGACCGTTGTCGCCAATAACTTGTCCATGATGTCAATGTTTAGATAATTAAAAATAATCAGGTATAAGCCGGCATAGCCGTCAATCCAAAAGCTGCTACCCGAGCAGTCGATCCTCAATCATGTGACGGAGATGCCCAGACTTCTCATCAGACCATTGCTGTAATCATCCAAAGAGAAATGCAAGACACTCTCGTCTTTTACATTTCATTACAATTAGAACGGTATTCCTTAATCCAATCGCAAAAATAGCCGATACAACTATAAAATCCAAATATAAACCCCACATATTCTTAAAACCACGCAAAAAACTACTGTTTTTAGTAGTTATTTATCTATCTTTCTCATCATGAGGTCAATGAGTCGTCCAACATCAGGGAACAATTAAAAAACGAAAACTGTTGCGCGCCACCCCAGGCCCAATCTCATCCAGGCCTGCCCAGCAGTCAAAACGGAGCTTATTGTCGAGAACAATTGTCTGATGCAGGCATTTACAAAAATAAATAATTTTTTTTTGAAAATTTGTGCGTTTTGTTTTGTAAATTAAAAAAATGTGATTACCTTTGTGCACTCAAGCAAATTCATGAACTATGGAATGAAAATTGTTTATCGCGAGCTGTGAAGCCAAGCGTGACTTTAAGTGCTTAGTAATGGTTTGTTTTACAGAACGATAACCCAAGCGGATGCTTGGGTTTTTCGTTCTATCATAACAGTGATGGCATGGATCATTGATTCCATGCCATCACTGTTATGATAGAGAGTCTTGATTTCTAAAAAATCAAGGAACGGCGCTGGTCCGGATTATCGGAGCGAAACCTCGATATCATCCTTGCCCTCGTTGAAGTCGAGCTTGCCTTCCTTGGCGAGCCAACCCAGAGCGCAGTGCATCTCGTTGACTTTGAGCTTAGTGGCCTTGCGCAGGTCCTTCAGGTTGAGAGCCTTCTGCGCATCGTTCAGGGCGTTCCATACGAGACCGGCCCAAGTTCCAATGTTTTCAGTGTTCATAAAATTAAACCTTTAATAAAACAATCAAATATACTTATGATTTCTATAAAATCGTGACAAAGGTAGTGTTTTTTTAAAAAACCGACCAAGAAATCATGCAAAAAGTCATGCAAATGCCCAAAAATGGCTATGCAAACCATTGCACAAACCTGTTGGCGGAATTAAAGAATCTATTTTTCCAGACAAATAACACCCGTAGGGTGGCCTAAGAATACCCCCCGATGAATCAGCCACCTTCGCTCTGCTCAGTTGCCTGATTCATCGGGGGCGTCGCTGATGGTGCCCCCTTCATCTTGGACCAGCACAAATGGGGTCGCTTCCAGCGACGGAGATTGTTTTGTCCATCCGTGGGTGATGCGATCCACTTCGCTACCGCTCAGCGGATTGCATTACCCACGGTTATTCAAATGACCGCCCTTCGGGCGTTTGCGACCGCAACTTGTCGGCATTGAATGTTTACACAGATTCTCTACTTGTTAAGTAATTCAGCCAATGGGTTGCACAGCTTCACTCCATCCAGTCCATTATTGGCTAAAATCCCCGCCACACAGCCTGTATAGGTCTAGGGTGTGGGCAAAGTCGGCCCGTTGCCCGTCGGTGAGCATCTTGACATGATGGATGCCGCGTCGGCTCACCAGTTTGAGAGCGACCCAGTTGCTATGTGCCAGTGCATAGACCAAGTCCTTGTGCGCCTCACGCAGCACATCATCGCTGTACTCCCAGTAGAGGCCGCCATCCAGCGTTCCCTGCTGAGGATCGGTGGGATAGAACGGATAGTCATAGCCGTCGATGGTGAATACCATCTGGTCGAAGTCGAGCGGGTCGTCGGCACAATAGCGCACACACAGGCGCAGGGGGCCAGGCAGACTATCCATCTCGTTGACATCAAAGGCGAAGTAAACCTCGTTGCTGGTCTTGTCGATTGATACATACTTGGAACGGCACTCTCCACTGTCGACCGTGAAGTAGGGCATCAACTGATCGACGGTGGCCGTAACGGGCAGGTCTCGCCAGGTCATGCGGCGGTAGCCATACTCACCGATGGTATAGTCAATCGACAACAGGGAGTCGAGTGCCGCCTGCTCGGCCGGTGTCTTGCTGGTGTGCAGGCGGTGTCCCTCAACAGCCGCGCTGTCGGGCAGGGGTACGGGCGGCACATCGACGGTGCCCCACAGGTCACCGCTGGTGTCCCAGGGGTCGTCCTTAGGCTCGGCCTTGCGTGACATCTGCTCCTGCAGCCGTTTCATCGCCTTGACGCGTTCGCGCTCGGGATGCAGGCGGCGAATGCCCCGCTGGATGCTCGGGTCCTTGTCGTCATCGTCGCCCGTGGGAGCGGCAGCAAAAGCAGGCACCGCCATCAAGGCGATAAGCAGCAAAACGAAGTAGCGCTTGATGAGTTTCATGTTGATTGACACAAATAAACTTTATCGATGCCACAGGAGGGCTTAAAGCAACGAGAGCAACAACAGTTGTGCCTCGAGGGTAGCGCGGGTTATAACACGGTCACGGTCGCCGGGCAACTGCTTGACCTGGGTGATGATGCGGTCGCCGCACTTGGCGGCCATCCACACGGTGCCCACGGGTTTTGACGGTGTGCCGCCACCGGGGCCGGCAATGCCGCTGGTGGCAATGGCACAGTCGGTGCCGATGGCACGGCATGCGCCCTCGGCCATCTGGCGCACTACAGGCTCGCTGACCACGCCATGGTCGATGATGTCCTGCTCGCTGACGCCCAGCAGGGAGATTTTCACCTCGTTGGCATAGCTCACCACAGCGCCCTTGAAGTAGTCGCTGCTGCCGGCGATGCTGGTAATCTGGTGGGCAATGTTGCCGCCGGTGCAACTCTCGGCTGTCGCCAATGTCAAGCCCCGCTCACGCAGACGCTCTCCCAATATCTCGGGGAGTTTTTTGTCACCGTCGGCGATGATATGACCGCCCAGGATGTCGTGCAGTTGTCGTGACAGGCGCTCCATGTCGTCGTTGATCTGGCGGGCATCGGTCGAGGAGCCCGTCAATCTAAGACGGATGATGCCGCCCTCGGGCAGATATGCCAGATGGATGCCATGAGGCAGATTGCGCTCAAACCCGTCAAGCTGCATGGCCAGTGCCGACTCGATGATTCCCGTGACGACAAAGGTGCGGAACTCGATGTCCTCGCCATCGTTGAAGCGGGCCATCAGTTGCGGAATGACCGCACGCTCCATCATCCCCTGCAGTTCAAAGGGCACACCGGGCATGCTCACCAGCACCTTGCCGTCGCGCTCAAACCACATGAGCGGCGCCGTGCCCATCTCATTCTGGATGACACGACACGAAGAGGGCACCATCGCCTGCAGGCGGGTATACTCGTTGAGTGTGAGGTGGCGTCGTTCCATCACCTGGCGCACATTGCGCTCCACCTCCTCGTCGAGCACCATCTCGCCGCCGAAGTAGCGACACAGCGTCGGCTTGGTGATGTCGTCCTTGGTCGGCCCGAGCCCGCCGGTCATCAGCACGATATCGGTCTGGGCAAAAGCGCGGTCGATAGCGCGCGTAATCTGCTCGGCATCGTCAGGGACCACCTGCACGGTGTTCACATCCCAGCCACGAGGCGTCATGTGCCGCGCAATCCAGCCCGAGTTGGTGTCGGTGACCTGCCCGATGAGAAGTTCGTCGCCGATGGCTATAATGCTGTATTTCATTATTCAGTCTTTCTTTCCAGATGACCTGGAAAAACGAGTTGATTTAGCGATAACTATTACTTAACCGGGATTTCAATGGCGGGCCAGCCGTAGTCTTGATAGTACTTGTAGGGCAGTTCGTTGGCCTTCACATAATCGGCAATGGAACGGGCGCGTGCCTCTTCACGCTTCTCCTGGTCGCTATTGACCTTCTGGAATTCATCAAACTTGTTGCCGAAGAGACGCTTAGCGCTCGGCAAGAAGTCTGAACCGTCGGCAACCTGCTCAAAGCCAGTCACCACATAGCCGTTGTCCAACGACTGCAGGCACATCAGGCCGGGATGGCTGCCGCCCGACACCATCTTCAAGGTATCGCCTGCCACATTGTAGTTGTATACCCAAAAGTCACCCCACACCAGCACAGCGCTGGGGTCCTGCTGCTCGGTGCCAATGACCTGCACACAAGGGATGCACACCTCGCCTGGAGCATACTGCTTACCGATTGAATCCACAAGGAAACGGTTGATCGCCTCAAGGCGAGCAACTTCATCGACATTGGCTGTGACAGCCGTCGAATCCTCGGCAGGCTTCTCGGCATCAGCATTGCCGCTACCCTGGCAAGAAGTCAGGCAGCCCACACCACAGCACATCATGGCTGCAGCAATTATCCACAATTTCATTCTGTTCATTTTTCTCTCTATATCAAGATTTATATTATATATAATGTAACGCTGCAAAGGTAGTATTATTTTCGGTTTTAGGCATTAGGTATCAGGAATTAGTTGGCAATAGAACTCCGAAATACCACACCCCCACACATCAAAAAGCAAAACAGGTGTTTTCAAGCCCGTGCCTATAATCGATTGACAATCAATAGCCATCTGCGTTGTTGACTATTGTGAGAAGGCGGGGGGAAGTGTTAATGAACTTTAAACCAAAAACTGCACTTGCGCGGCAAAGGTATAATGTGCGGCAGGACCTTGTCAATGTCAAGAAGCAATCATTGATAACCGTCAGTGAAAAGCCTCAACAGTAAAGGGTCAGCAGATTCAGTTCGCTGTCATTCAGCGTGCCATCAATCAAGCAGACAGCCGCACACTTGCCTTCGGTGAGGCCGTTACAAACAATGCCATGAACCGAAACCATAAAATCAGACTGAATTTGCATTAATAGGGAGGGCGACAGGCGTAGATCAAGAAATAATCACTACATTTGCATGCATTTAGATAAAAACCGTTTCGGACCTATGAATATAAAGTTACATACCCCCACGACATTGAAGAATGGCAGTGGAATGTCATCACTCAAGCAGTTCCTGTTGTCACTCGTCGCCACATCCATATCGATTGTACTCACCTTTGGTACGGCCGCCATCATCGACCACCAAAAGAAAAAAGCGTCCAAGAAGGAGATGGTGATGATGATCATCAGCGACTTTGACAAGACCATCGCTTTTATGCAGAGAGCCGACACCTTGCTGCACAATTGCAGCAGTGCGCAGCAGGACATAGCGGTGCATCCTGAACACTACGACAGCCTGAAGCAAGTGTTTTTTCCTGCTCTAATGTTGATGAACGAGGATTTTCCTGAAACGACCGAGAACATTTTCTCTACCAGCATCGAGACCTTCAACACCATTGGCGATGTCAACTTCATCAATGAGGTTTCATCATTCTATCTGTTCCGTAACAAGTACAAAACAGGAGTGCAGAAAAGTTTCTTGGACGAAATACAAGAGACGGGAGCCATGACATCGTTAGAAGGACTGTTCCGTCTCGACTTCCCGCAATATGCCTATATCAATTGGTCTTCATTGGATGAAATGCAAAGTTGCCGCGACAGGTGCATGCAGATGATGGGAGTGAGCGAGGAGGACATGAAGTCGTTCACAGAGCGGCTCGTCAGGGAAAAAGTCAGCCCGGAGAGGGAAGCCCTCGGCAATAAAATGCGGGAAGAATGGGAAAATGCCGAGGCTGTCATCATGCAGGCACAAGAAAAGTACAATAAATAAAACAATCCGTCCTCCGCGCCGCACATTCCTGCCCGGCGCGGTTGATGACCTGTTGTCCACAGATTTTCAAGGATTATGGCAAAGACATTGTTATTGCTGATAGTAGCGTTTGTGACGCTCGACTTTGTAGTGAGCAGTGTGCTCTCATGGCTCAACACCAAGTGGATGACGCACCCCGTGCCGCCCGAGTTGGAAGGGCTGTATGACGAGGAAAAGTACCGCAAGCAGCAGGAATACATGCGCACCAACAAGCGGGTGTCGCTCATCGCGCGCTGCGTGTCGTTTGCGCTGACGCTGGTCATCCTGGGTTGCGGGCTGCTGGGGTGGCTCGACAACCAGTGTAAAGCGTGGACCGAGATTCCCGTCCTGCAGGTCATCCTGTTCCTGGTCATCTACAACCTGTTCAATACCGTCATCGGCCTGCCGTTCAGTTACTACTCCACCTTTGTCATCGAGGAGCGTTTCGGGTTCAACCGCACAACGCACAAGACCTTCTGGTTAGATGCCATCAAGTCGTTTGTCGTCTCGACCGTGCTGAGTGCCGTGCTGATGGGTGTGGTCTACTGGCTGTACCAGACCTTCGGGCAGCAGTTCTGGATTTGGGCGACGCTGGTTTGCGCCGTGTTCATGATCTTCTTCTCGATGTTTTACAGCAACCTCATCGTGCCCCTGTTCAACAAGCAGACGCCCTTGCCCGAGGGTGAACTGCGCGATGCCATCACCGCCGCGCTCAAGAGTTTCGGCTCGCGCTTCAAGGACATCTACATCATCAACGGCAGCAAGCACTCGACCAAGGCCAACGCCTACTTCACCGGCTTCGGTCCCAAGAAGCGCATCGTGCTCTACGACACCCTGCAGGACCGGATGACCAACGAAGAGATTGTCGCCGTGCTGGCCCACGAATTCGGCCACTACAAGCACCGCGACACCTTCAAGAGCCTGTTGATGTCGATTGTCATGGTGGCAGTGAACCTGTTCGTTTTCTCGCTGCTGGTCAACAATCCCGACCTTCCCGCAGCCCTGGGAGGCACGGCCCCGTCGTTCATACTGGCACTTGTCGCGTTCTCGCTACTGTTCTCACCCATCGGCCTGTTGCTCGATCCTGCAACGAGCGCCATTTCGCGCCGTGCCGAATACCGCGCCGACGCCTTTGCCGCCAGCCACGGCTACGGCGAGTCGCTCATCAGCGGCCTGAAAAAACTCGCCAGCCACGCCCTGAGCAACCTCACGCCCCACCCGCTGGTCGTGTGGTACCGCTATAGCCACCCCACCCTAGCGCAACGCATCCGCGCCATCCGCAGTTCAAACAACAAGGACAACAAGTAACAACTGGGACAACAATCATAAAAAGAAAACAATAAATACAATAAAAACAATTTATTGCCTCAACTCCACGATATTGTGAAACCATGTGTCATCACATGGTCGTCACATCTTTTCACGCCCCCAAGAAGTTGCGTGCTTTGTCAATAACTGCGACAGCCTGTCGCAGAATTGAATTGTATTCTGATTCGGGAACTTGAATTGTATTATCTGCTATGATGTGCTTGATTTGCTGTTAGAGGATTTTTAGATGATGACGCGTTGGAAGGGGGGAGCGGTGATGTCGCAGAATTCCTTATCAAGGTATTTGTAGTGGCCGGCGATGGCTATCATCGCGGCGTTGTCGGTCGTGAAGACGCGCTTGGGGATGAAGGCCTTGAGGCGATGACGGCGGGCATAGTCCTCGACGGCGGCACGCATGCCGCCGTTGGCAGACACGCCTCCTCCGATGGCGATGGTCTTGATGCCAGTGGCCTTAATCGCCTTGCCGAATTTGTCCATCAGGATTTCGATAATGGTTCGCTGCAACGAGGCGGCCAGGTCGGCTTTGTTCTCCTCGATGAAGTTGGGGTTCTCCTTGAGAGCGTCGCGCAGGGTGTAAAGGAAAGATGTCTTCAGGCCGCTGAAACTGTAGTTGAAACCATCAACATGAGGCTTTGCGAACTTGAACGCCTTGCTGTCGCCCTCGGCAGCCAAGCGGTCGATGACGGGACCACCGGGATAAGGCAGGCCCATCACCTTGGCACACTTGTCGAAAGCCTCGCCAGCGGCGTCGTCGATGGTTTGCCCCAGCACTTCCATGTCGCGCGGCGAGTTGACCTTGATGATCTGGCTGTTGCCGCCGCTGATGAGCAAGCACAAGTAGGGGAACCCGGGCACCTCGGCATCGGGCGTTTCCTTGACGAAATGGGAAAGCACATGGCCGTGCAGGTGGTTCACATCGACCAGCGGGATGTCGAGCGCGAGGGCCAACCCCTTGGCAAACGAGGTGCCCACATGGAGCGAGCCGGGCAAGCCGGGACCGCGTGTGAAGGCGATGGCATCGATGTCGCCCTTGTCGATGCCGGCCTGACGGATGGCCTCGCTGACAACGGGCACGATGTTCTGCTGGTGGGCACGCGATGCCAACTCGGGCACCACGCCTCCGTAGGCCTCATGCACACGCTGGCTGGCTATGACATTACTCAACAGCACCGTGTCGCGCAAGACCGCAGCCGAAGTGTCGTCGCACGACGATTCTATACCTAATATCGTTACACTCATTGATGATGTTTTTTTAGGGCTACAAAGGTAGTCAATTTTCTAGAACCTGAAGCCGGCTGTAAGGTCAAAGTTATTGTAGCTATTGTAGAAACTGTGCCGCTGGCTGGTGTACCAATGGCCCTCATGGTTAAAGTTAAAAGCATAGAAGAAGTTGCCGGCGGTACGCACCAGAGCCATTTTAGCAGTCAGATTGGTGGACAACAGCGATTTCTTTCCCTCGATGGATTCGGGGAAGCTGTGTCGATAGCCGATGCTGGGTGCAAAGGTGATGTTATAAAGCCAGCCGTGATGGAAGACCCAACTGTAGCCGTAGCCGATGAGCACCCCGAAGTCACGGTAACGGAAGCGGTAGTCGGTATCGGTGTTGGGCAGGAAAGCCCTGAGGTCTCTGTCCAGTTTGTTCATGTCCATGACCACATCCTGATGGCTGAGGTAGATTCCCGTGAGCAGAGATCCTGAACTACGTTTCTGGTACTTAGAGAAGCAGTAGGCTGCCGCCTGGGAATAGTGGGTGTGGTTGAAGATATAGTAGGCATCGAGTCCGTATCCCTCGCGCTTGAGGCCCGAAAAAATCCTGCTCCCGATCCACTTGCCCAGGCGGTTGATATGAACCGTGCTCTCGTCGTTCTTGCGGTAATAGGCCTCGATAAAGATTCTCGATGTGGTAAACGAGAACTGGAGGCGACGGTTACGGATGAAGTTGCCCGCCAGCAGGTCGCGCACATTTATCATATAGGTGAAACTCAAGCCCATGCCACAAATCTGGAAGCCGAACAATGAGGTGATATCACTGTTGAGCTGCACCGGCGTTCGCCAGTTGCTCAGATGGCCGGAGTAGAAGTCAATCCAGTTGTTGTTCTTGAGCATGATTTTCCACTTCTTGCCACTGGTCTTGCCCGGGTTGACGACATAGGCTGTGTCATAGTAGTTGAGGGCATGGTTGAGCCACCGATAGGTCTTGAAGCCGAAGTCCAACACGGGAGGATAGACGATGGAAGTGTCGTTGATGCTCCAGCCGTGGCGGAAGATTTTGCGTTTCCACGCATTCTTCACATCATCATCGACAGCGATTGTATCGGGGACTAAGACCGGCTCGATGATTGCGCGCTCTGTCGAGAAAGTGTCGGTCAGAAGCGGTACAATCCCGGTCACTTGGGGCACAGTATCGGTCACTTGAGGCACGGTATTGGCCAGCAGCGGCATGAAGTCATCGGCATATGCCGCAGTGCAGCCCATCCATGCCAGCATCAGCCATATGACAATACGCCTCACCATCATTCCGGTTTCTGTGCCGAGCGCAGTGTTACCATGGGCACCGGCTGACGCACACTGCTGTCTTGCGGAGCCACGGGCGAGGGTTCTCGCCTGGGGATGGTATCATCCTGGCCGGGAGCAAGTTGTTGAGACGGATTGTTCTTCTTGCGCCACGGCTTGTCGAAGTCGTGTTTCCAAACGATGCCCACACCCTGAGTGGTGAGCACATTGCGCTGGGTATAGTTCTGGTCGTTAAAGTGGTTATAGGCCTTGAGCCTGAATGTTCCCTTGCTGTTAAGCAAGTACTCGATATCAAAGTCACCGATGAAGTTGGTGTTGGTCGAATTATAGGCGCTATTGGTGTTATAGGCATTGTCACGATAGCCGAAGTTACCGTTGAGCAGCAAGCGGTTGTTGAGCAGCTGGCTGGAGAGCGCCACATCCACCTCCACATCGTTGAAGCCATTGTTGGTGCGCAAATTGGGAGCAATCGACAGATTGTCGGTCATCTTGCCCAGGATACTGCTCAACTGGCCGGCGATGGTCGAGGAGGCAACCGAAGTCAGGAACTCGGGCTGGCTAGGCGAGTTGGCCATATACTCTGGAGTATAGAAACGGTTCAATGCCAGCAAGTAGATAATCTGGCGGTTCATCATCTCGTCGGTGCTGATGATGCTCTTGACCCTGTGGTAGATGTCAGTGGTGAGTGACGGGAACTCAAGGTCAAACGAGATTTCAGGCTGGCTGATGATGCCCTTGGCCCTCAACAACGCATGCACAGGCACACTCGTGCGGTACAATGCCTGTTCCTGGCGGAAGGAGCCGTCCAGGTCAAGGAGGTTGGCATTGAGAGAGTAAACGGCCTCCAGGTCAAGCAAGGCAGCATAAGGGTCACCCTGGAAGCTGATACTGCTACCGTCACGGATGGTGAAGTCCTTGATAATCACATCCTGCAGAGTGAAATTATAGGTACCCTTGTTCAGTGTATACTTACCGTAGGTCTTGAGTTCGCCATTGTTGTTGTAGGTCAAGCGCATGTGACCGCTACCGGTGGCCTTGATGCGGTCACCGCCCACGGGGTCCATGACCACGGTGAGCGCCACATCGGGGGTGATGTCGCCTTGCAGGTCGATATTATAGGCACTGGGCTCAGAGTTGACCTGCTGCTGCACCTTCTGTTTCAACTGGCTCATGATCATGTCGAGGGTATCCATCTGCTCGACGACGACGGGCTCTTCGGGAGCATTGCGGTCCCTGAAGGTGATGAAGTTGTAGGTGTCGGCCTGCTCATTGTCGCTCATCACAAGAGTAAACTTGCTGCGTGGCGCCGATGTCATGTTGACGCGAATATTCACGATGCCCGGTCCGCCATCTACAAAGCAGGAGCCGTTGCCGTAGATAGTGCCGTACCAGTCGGGGTTGATATTAGGATTGGTGTCATAGGACAGGAAATTACGGGCATCGGTGATGGCAAAGCTGAATTCCGGCTTGTGGAAGGCATCATGCTTGAGCCATCCGCCAAAACGGGCCTCGTGCCCCTCACGGTCATGGATGGGCACATCATTGATTTCAATCAAGTCGGGGACGGCCTTGATGGGCACATTGCTGGCCGTGTAGTAGCAGTTCACATAGTCCACCAGGAACCTGAGGGAGTCGGCAACGAGGTCGCCCTCCAGGTTGATGGTGTGGAAGTTACCGAGCAGGATTGCCTTGCCCGACATCTCGCCCTGGATGTCGCTTGTGAAAGCCTCCACATAGGGCTTGAGGAATGCGACATTGGCATGGTCGGTGTCAAACTCGATGTACAATGAGTCGTCGGCTATATAGATGCCGCCATTGAGCAGGCTGCGCTTGCCGTTGGGCTGGTCAATACTGCCCGACACCAATACGCCTCCCGACTCGGTGTCATAGTTCGCCTGGATATCCAGGTTACCCATCTTGCCGTCGTTATATGAAATATTCTCGATGTAGAGGCTAGGCGTATACAACCGCGGTTTTCCCGAGAACAGATTGCTCGCATAGCACTTGCTGGTGGCACGGCCGCCGAAGTCCACATTGTCGATGGCCAAGGTCTCGAACACATAGTCGAGATTCACATCGTTGAGTTCGATGCACAATTCATCGTCGGGGTCACTGGAAGCCTTGCCGTTGACACGGATGTACTGCTCACGGTGATGTCCCGACAGATTTTTCACCTCGACCACACCGTTGCCAAAGTTGATGTGTCCCGCCTCGACATTCCACACCGTGTCGTTGAAGACCAGCTGTGACGGGTTGACATCGATGTCGACCTTCATCTTGCCGTCGTTGCCGCGGTCGAGCAACCCGCTCATGCTCAAGTTGCCGTAGAAGTCCCGCTCGTTAGGCACACGCCATCCCAGGTTGGCGTCGAGCCGGTTGTTCTGGCCCGAGGCGTCAACATTGAGGTTAATCATGCCGTTCTTGGTAGGATAACTCGACTGTGCATTCAGGACAACCCGGTCAGAGACGCTGTCCAGCGAAGCGATAAACCGGGTTTTCTCGATGAGTTTGTTGCCCTGAAGCATCAGCGGAGCGTCCATGACGAGGTCAAATGTGTTGTCATTCTCGTCCAGATTGCCTTCGATAACAGCTCGATAGGCCAGGCGGACAGGCAATTTAAGCATCTCGTTGAGCTCATCATCGGGGTTGATGACAAGGTTGAAACGCACATCATGAGGCTGCCCGCTGTGGGTATAGTCAGCATAGTCGCCGAAGTACTGCGGGAAAGCACGGGAGAGCATATGCTTGACGGTTGGAACTATGGTCTTGAAATCATACTGGCCCGAGATGAAGCCGTCGATGTGGTCACTGTTGATGTCGACAATCTTATCGATGCCATCATTGTCGGCATTGATTTCCAGATGGTCAAAATTCAAGCCCTTACCATTGTGGTCCACCATGCTGAAGTCATGTATTGACAGGTTGCCCGAGATGTTGTCCAGCGAGTTGCCCCAGAACGAGGCGGTGGCGTTGGCCGACAAGCGATGATGGGGATACTTATTGGTGATGCCGAGATTGGCCAGGTTCACATCACGGGTGGAAATATTCACATCAAATGACGAGTTGGCGCCGTTGAGCAGCGCGGTGCCATCAAGCTGCACATTGCCATTGGGGTCATTGATGGCGAGCGAGCCCGTGAAGTTCTGTCCCTGCTTGTCCACATCGGCAACGATGTCATGGTATCGCCTGCCCTTGAAGTCTACAAAGGGGATGTGTCCCTGCAGATGCCCCGACACATCTGAGCCGTGCATGACAGCATCGAGCTGTGCGTCGATGGCGAGCTGGTCAAGCATGTCGCGCTTGTCGAGCAGGGTTCCCAGTTGCAGGCCGTCGGTCTTTACATGACCGTTGAAACGGGACTCCCCCTTGTAACTGGCAAGAGTGCCGTCCACATCGGCGCGTCCCAGCGCAGTGCCGACCGTCCCCTTGAAACTCATGTTGCTGCCCTTGCTGTGGAATTCACCGTCGAGAGCCACATTGCCGCAGCGCGAGATGAGCATGCGGGCCTGTGGAGACAGGTTGGGGGCCAAAGTCATCAAGCGTGAGATATCGCCGGCCTTGGCATCCAAGTCGATGCGGTCAAGATCCAGGGTGCGGTAGCCGCCCTGTGTGGGCAGCGAGAACCCGCCACGGGCATTCAGCGCCAAGCCTCCGTCGAGGGTATGCAGGCGCAGAGTGGGCACCTCGATGAGGGAACCGTCCTTCATGACCTCGGCCACGACCGACAAGGGCTCATCGAACTGCTTGAGCTGTGGCACAATCGCCGCCAGGTCGCTGGGGGTGATGGTGCTGCCAGGAGTCCTTACCCGCAACGGCATATTGCGCAACTCATTCCCCAGGTTCTTGAGCGATGAATACTCGAGATGCAAGTCGTCGAGCGCGATATTGCTGCGCGGCAGTTTCAGCTTGATATCCTGCACATCAAGGCTGTTGTCGGTGATGTGCACATTGGTAGACAAGCTCTTGAGCGACAGGCCGCTCTGCTCGTCAAATGAGAGTCGTTTTACCTGGATGCCGAAATCGTTGTTCTTCAAGCAGGGCAAAGTCAAATCAGCCCGCAGGTTGCTCACGGCCAGGTGGTTGGCATCGAGACGGCCAGGGGTGCGAGGCTGGTCCAGCACATCATAGGTGAGAGACGACTTGCGCACAACTACCGTCTTGACTTGCACATCAAAGGGCTTGGGCGGCTTGTCATCCTTGGGCTTGAACGCATCGATGATGAATTGCATGTTGGTGGGGCTGTCCTTGTCAGGCCTTGTCACATGACCATCCAAGCCAATGATTTCGGCATAGGTGATGACGATGCGGTTGTCGGCGAGCAGTTCTTTAAGATTGATGCCCGCTCCCAACTTGTCGACAGCAAGCAGCGAGTCGCCCTGCTGGTCGTTGACAAGCACATCCTTGAGTTCCAGCTGATTGAACGGCGATATCGAGACCGATCCGATGTGCACCTCGGTGTTGAGGAACTCGCTCAACGCTTTCTCTCCCTCGCGGCACAGCCGTTCCTGAACAGGCGGCAAGAGCAGCAACAGGTAGGCAAGGGCGACAAGCGACACCGCCATGACCAAAATGGTCACGGCTATCGAGCGCAATACATTATATGTCCCTCTAGTGAACTTCATCAGACCAGTTATCGATACCACTGCTGCAAATTCAGTGCCACATCACCTCGTTAAACCGAATCCAACTTGCAAAGTTAGGCATTTTAGTTGAATGGTGCTCATTTTATGGAGCCATATTTTCATGTACAGGCGCCAGATTAACAATCCAAGGCGGTCGCCGGGGGTGTCCATGCCACCGTTCAGTGAGACGGAAACCCCATCATCGGGACAAAAAACAAAGATTTGCGTGATTTTTTTGCGCAAAAGTTTTGAAATTATTCAAAATTTAACTATTTTTGCCATCAGTTAAGGAATACCTCCAGCAGATGCGCCCGTGATGGGTTGCATGTGCCAATGCATATAGTACCTAATTATTAATTTCTAAACATTTCAAGACGATGAGACACAAACGATTAGCCCTCTTTGGGATCCTGTTGCTGCTATCAGCAGCCGCGGTCCTGCTGCACTCATGCGCATCGGAAGAAGATGAACCCACTCTGGTGGGTTACTACCTGGCTTTGGACTCCACGGAGTTTATCGGCATCACTGAGTTTGACGAAGCCAATGGCACCATAGCTCCGCCCGAGGACCACAACATCTTTATGGCTTACCTCAAGATGAAAAAAGCGCTCAAGGCCAATTTCCCCAAGGCCCGTCCGCAGGGTGATGACAGCCGCGCGATTACCGTGTGCGACTCCTGCTTTAATGAGTCGATGTACTGCACCGCCCATGGTCCCACCATCTGTACCGCAAGGCTCATCCGCACGCGCCAGGTGGGTGACCGCATCGTGAACAGCAAACAACTCAAGCTTTACCAATTCACCTACTTATGACGCGTGGCAGGGACATCGCCGGAGTGTGCTGTAACGCTCTCGTCAGGCTTGAATCAGTCCATGCGGGCTATCTGCAAGTCAAGGCTAAGCCCGACGGCTCACCCGTGAATCAATAACGGCACTTTTCCAGCCGAATGTTTGCATAAGCCATTTTCTGTCAGTATATTTGCGACCTGAACAACGCAAAACAACCAAGATTATGGCAACCAATCGCAAACACTCCCTATCGGTGCTGGCAGGGCTCATCGCCGCGCTGGCACTGATTGCGCCGTCATTGTCGCTCATGTCGTGTGACAACGACGAGCCCGAACTGCTCATCGGCTACTATATGACCATCAACTCCCAGGTGGGCCTGAACTTGTCGGAAAACGACGAGAGCCAGGGCACCTCGTCGCAACCCGAAGCCGACATGCTGTCCTACACCATCATCCGCATGCGTGAGGCGCTGCACGAGGTGTACACTCATCCGTCAACCCAGGGCAACGACGCTGTGGTCATCGCCGCGCTGGACTACATCTACCAGGACTACCACGCCATGTATGGCGCCTATGAGAAAAACACGGTGTGTGTCGTGAAACTGTACCGTGCCCGCATCGACGACGAGGGTATTGTCAAGAAAAGCACCGCGCTGAAGACCTACCGTTTCGGTGCCCAGCCAGTACAGACCGAATAGTCAAGCGTGGAAGATTCATTTCTCGGCGTTTTTTTCTTGCTGATTCCGATTAATTACATTAACTTTGCCAAAGAAAAAACATTCTAAATAAAGACAAGAGCATATGAAGAAGATTATTACTTTACTTTTCTGTGTCTGCGCAGTGGCTCTCGCAGCCCATGCCGACGCATCGAGCGTTGAACAGTGCATCAACACCGTGCTGGGCGTTGACCAGCCCACCGCCACCCTGACGGCGACCAACCTTGACATCAACAACGACGGTGTCGTGGACATCAACGATGTCACCGCCATGATCGCCAGCAACCTGGCGTCAAAGCCTGCTCCCGCCATGGCCAAGCCCAAGCAGCTCATCGATGTTGATGCCATCATCAAGGACATTATCGATGATGTCGAGCCCACGCCCAACCTGGGTGATGTGAACGAAGCCATCAGCAAGAACCTGGAGGACTGACACGCGCTGCTCCACTCGGGCAGCAGCCCCACAGTAGTACATCGACCCGTCGTCCCGAAGCAACACCTCTCGGGTTGAGGGTCGATGTGCATTTGGACCATGAGCCACCCTACCTGAGTCATCAACGAAACCATTAATACTGAAATCATATTATCACAACATGACACATTCACTCAGCGCCATCTGGCGCAAACCACTGTTAGCCCTGCTGCTCATCCTGCCGCTGGCGGTATTCACCTCATGCGGCGACGACAAGGACGAGCCCACGGCGACCATCGACTACTATCTGGAAGTCGAGGAAGAATTCCTGGTTGACGGCACTATCGACCACACCGACCGCTATTACAATCCCGTCACGCTCATGAGGGAAGCCATCCGCAAGGCCTATCCCGAGCCCAATGCCCAAGGCGCCGACGAGACCGTCATCGCGGCGTGTGATGAGGTGTACTTGCGCTACATCGGCATGTATAACGGCAAGGCCGAACACCTGACGGGCCTGTTCCACCTCGTGCGTGCCACCAAGAGCGGCGACATCGTCAAGCAGGGCGAACGCCTCAAGACCTACGCCATCGACATCAACCCGCCAGCTCAACCCGATGCTGACTAAAAAACATAACACAACATGAAACGACATCTTCATTTTTTACTGGCTGCGCTGATGCTGGTCATCGGGTGCGGCACTGCCTCGGCACAATACACCACCGATGATTTCAACCGTTTCCTCGAGGCCGCTGCCCACGGCGATGCCGAAGCGCAGTTCAATGTGGGCCACTGCTATCATAATGGCGAAGGCGTGACACAGGATTTAACCGAAGCCTTCCAGTGGTACAGTAAAGCAGCAGAGCAAGGATTAGCCAAAGCGCAAAACCGCTTGGGCGTCTGCTATTATTCAAGCCTGGGAGTGGACCCGGACTGCGAAGAGGCTGCCAAGTGGTTTAAGAAGGCCGTCGACCAAGGGGATTTCAATGCTATGTACAATCTTGCCAATTGTTACTATCAGGGGTATGGAGTTGAGCAGGATGACAACGAAGCCCTGAAGTTGTACCGCCAAGCCGCTGAACTGGGCAATCGTGACGCTCAAGCCAGCCTTGGAGCCCACTATTATCTAGGCGAGGTTGTGGAACAAAACTACACCGAGGCCGTCAAATGGTTCCGCAAGGCTGCCGAGCAGAAACAAGTAACAGCACAATACGCTCTGGGTCAATGCTATTATCGCGGCGATGGAGTGCCCCAGGACTATGCCGAGGCCGCCCAATGGTACCTTAAAGCAGCCGAACAGGGTGACCTGTACGCTCAATATTCTATCAGTTCATGCTATCTAATGGGCGAGGGCGTGCCTCAGAGTTACGCTAAAGGCGTCCGGTGGAATCTTTTAGCTATAGAGAAGGAATATGCCCATGTACCTGATTTCTTGAGAGGTCAAACCATATCTTTCAGCGAGGAGACCATAGACGGGCTCCACCAGGAAGCGGAAGCGGGAGATGCTGAAGCACAGTTTGATCTGGGCTTCTGCTATGAAAGAGGTTATGGCGTGGAAACTGATGAACAGGAAGCCGTCAAGTGGTACCGCAAATCCGCTGAGCAAGGATATGCTAACGCTCAGTACAATTTGGGTTGTTTCTATCGTGACGGTGATGTCGTAAGTCAAGATTACACCGAAGCCGTCAAGTGGTTCCGAGCGGCAGCAGGGCAAGGAATAGCATGGGCACAAAACGATCTGGGTCGCTGCTATCATGACGGGCATGGCGTGCCTCAGGACTATGCTGAAGCCATCAAATGGTACCGCAAAGCCGCTGAGTATAATGTTCCAGAAGCAAAATACAACTTGGGTGAATGCTATAAGGACGGCCTGGGCGTGCCTCAGGACTATGTCGAAGCAGCCCGATGGTACAAGCAAGCAGCCTATCAGGAGTATGCACCGGCACAGTATGAATTGGGTGTCTGCTACGAGAAAGGTCTGGGCGTTCCACAGGACTACCGAGAGGCTTATGACTGGTACTGTTCTGCTTTCGAGATGGGACAACCCGGGGCCGAAGAGGCGATGGAACGCCTGGAGGACCAAGTAATCATCAGAGAATGACACTCTCATCAACCCAATGAGCAAGTTAGCAACTTGCAAAACTTTAACAACCCAATTAGTACCTCAAGACTATGAAACGATTGAATTGCATATTGATGGCGATGGTGCTGATGGTCGGAGGCACCGCTGTGGGACAGATTAACATTCCCGGGGGAAGTATCTCGAAACCGCCACTGCCCCCAGCCAAGAAGTGTAAGACCTGCGGCAAGACGGTAAACGACTGCCAGTACAAGGGGCATCACCCTCCACAAAAGAAATGCAAGACCTGCGGCAAGGTCGTGAACGATTGCCAATACAAGGGCAAACACCCCAAAGCGCCGGAAGTCTATGATGTGGCATTCACTTGCAACGCTTACGATGCCGATCTGTATATCGACGGCGAATATGTGGGTGTGGCCAACACTACATGGACGCTCAATGATGGTTCACACAAGGTAAAAGTAGTTGCAGATTATTATGATGACTACTCAACAACCATCAAAGTCAAGAAAAACAAAACGGCATTTGACCTGACGCTGACCGAGAAGACTGATGCTGAATCGCAATATATGCTGGCAGTCAACTACTATGAGGGTCGTTCAGGCTTCCCGCAAAATTACTCCGAGGCAGTCAAGCGTTATCTCAATGCCGCCAACAAGGGCCATGCGGAAGCGCAAAACTGGGCTGGTTATTGCTATCACTATGGCCATGGGGTCACAAAAGATGACACCGAAGCGGTCAATTGGTTCTACAAAGCAGCAGAACAGGGCAATGCTTCGGCGCAGCGTCGTTTAGGTTTGTGCTATGAGAATGGCTGGGGCGTAACTCAAAACTATACTGAGGCCGTTAAATGGTTACGCAAAGCAGCAGAACAAGGACATGCTGGTGCACAATGCAATCTGGGTTGGTGCTACGAGAAAGGTCATGGCGTAACCCAAAGTTACACCGAAGCCGTCAATTGGTACCGCAAAGCAGCCGAGCAAGGACATGCTACTGCACAAAACAATCTGGGTTACTGCTATCATCATGGCAATGGCGTGACGCAAAGTTACACCGAGGCCGTCTACTGGTACCGCAAAGCTGCTGAGCAGGATGATGCTAGAGCACAATGCAATCTGGGTTACTGCTATGACAAAGGCAATGGCGTAACACAAAGTTACACCGAAGCCGTCATGTGGTACCGCAAAGCCGCTGAGCAAGGAAATGCCCATGCACAGAACAATCTGGGTATCTGCTATGACGAAGGCAATGGAGTAACGCAGAGTTACACCGAGGCCGTCAACTGGTACCGCAAAGCCGCTGAGCAAGGAAATGCTAATGCACAGAACAATTTGGGTTTGTGCTATGAATCAGGGCATGGAGTGACGAAAGATTACACTGAGGCTGTCAATTGGTACCGAAAAGCGGCAGAGCAAGGATATGCCAATGCACAATGTAACTTAGCATTCTGCTATGAAAAAGGGCAAGGGGTGACGAAAAGTTACGACGAAGCAGCCAAGTGGTACCGCAAGAGCGCGGAACAAGGATTCGCCAGAGCCCAAAACAATTTGGGATGGTTCTATTACAACGGCTATGGAGTAACGCAGAGTTATACCGAAGCCGTTAAGTGGCTCCGCAAAGCCGCAGAGCAAAAATATGCCGCTGCGCAATGCACCTTGGGTTATTGCTATGAAAAAGGTCTGGGCGTGACAAAAAGCGAAACCGAAGCCGTAAAGTGGTACCGAAAGTCAGCAGACCAAGGATGGGCTGGGGCACAAAATAATATGGGGGTTTGCTATGAACTAGGCATTGGCGTAAATAAAGACAAACAGGAAGCCATCAAGTGGTATCGCAAAGCCGCTGAGCAAGGATCTACAGATGCAAAGAATAACCTGAAACGGCTGGCTTATTGACGGAATCCACAGATTGATATAAAATGAACTAATAATAATTAACCTCTTATAATGATGATGAAACGATTAAATCACTTATTGGTTGCATTGGCGCTGATGATTGGTGGCGGTGCTGTGGCGCAGATTTACATTCCCGGCGGGTCCATCAAGCCGCCCGAGCCGACAAGACAACCTCTTCCTCCCAAGCCGCCTGTGTCAACCAAGGCCAAGTACTATTACGTGACCTTTACCTGCAACGCCCCGTATGCTGACATGTTCATCGACGACGAAAACATGGGTGGGATACATGGAACACGAGAATTGAAACTTAAGGCCGGTTCACATGTGGTTGAATTGTACGAGTCATGCTATAACAACTATTCTACCACCATCAATGTGAGCGGTGACAACAAGTCATTCCATTTCAATTTAATCGAAAAAACAGATCCCAGTTCACAGTGCTACTTGGGCATCTACTATCATGGCGGCAGTGATGGATACCCTCAAGACTATGCTAAGGCGGTCGAACACTTCCGCAATGCCGCGGAACAAGGAGACATTTGTGCACAGGCCAATTTGGGTTTATGTTATGAAATGGGCCATGGCGTGGCACAAGATTATTCTGAGGCGGCTAAATGGTATCAAATGGCTGCAGAAGAGTTTGATAACATTCCAAAGAAGTTGGGTGAATTCTACGAGAAGGGCTTAGGAGTAACACAAAGTTACACCGAAGCCGCCAAGTGGTACAAAAAAGCGGCAGACCATGGAGATGTTACCGCACAAAGCAATTTGGGCAGATGCTATTTAAAACAAAAAGATTATTCCGAGGCAATCAAATGGTATAAGAAAGCCGCTGAAAAAGGAAACGCTGAGGCACAGGCCGATTTGGGCTACTGCCTTTATAAAGATTATAAGGCAGGTATCAAATGGTATCAAAAAGCTGCCGAGCAGGGACACGCTGGCGCACAATACAATTTAGGCTACTGCTATGAGCATGGTGATGGAGTGAAAACCGATTACTCTGAAGCCCTCAACTGGTACCGAAAAGCGGCTGAACAGGGATTGGCATTGGCAAATTTTAAGTTAGGTTATTTCTACACCTACGGTATGGGAGTGGAGAAGAACTATACCGAAGCCGCCAATTTGTTCCGCAAAGCCACAGAACAAGAGCTTGTTGATACAATTTACAACTTAAACAACGGAGAAGAAATATCTGATTACATAGATGCCTCAGGATGGTATCTAAAAGCCTTGGAACAGGGTGATGCCGATGCCCAATGTAAATTGGGAGATTTCTACACAGTAGATTTTAGGTCTACACATTATGATCGTACTAAGGGCAAAGAGTGGTACCGTAAAGCTGCAGAACAGGGACACGCCAGAGCGCTATGCAATTTAAGCTTGTGCTACGAATGGGGTAGTGGTGTGGAAAAAGATAAACAGGAGGCTGCCAGATTACTCAAACAATCGGCAGAACTAGGATATGCCAGAGCGCAGTATTATTTGGGATGTGACTATGAATATGGCTGGTTGGATTTAAAGAAAGATAATGCTGAAGCTGCCAAGTGGTTCCGAAAAGCAGCGGAACAGGGCAATTCTGATGCTCAATACCATCTCGCCCAATGCTATAAAGAAGGTAAAGGTGTGAAGAAAAATAAGCAGGAAGCAATCTATTGGTACAGGAAAGCGGCGGAACAGGGCAATTCTGATGCACAATACGAATTAGGTTATATCTACGAAAAAGGCTGGGGTGTTGAAAAGGATCTCACTGAAGCCGTCAAATGGTACCGAAAAGCCGCTGAGCATTATAATAGCCATGCCGAAGATGCTCTTAAGCGGCTTGGGTACTGATGATTATTGCATTTATCAACAAAATCATATAGAGTATGATGAAACGATTGAATTGCATTTTGGTAGCGGTGGCGCTGATGGTCGGCGGCACTGCTGTGGGACAGATCAACATTCCCGGGGGTTCCATTCAGAAGCCGCCCGTGCCAGCCGCCAAGCAGCGGCAAAAGCCGAAAAAGCAGGCCAGGCCGAAAAAGCAGGCCCAGGCAAAGGTCAAGTACTATGATGTGACATTTAACTGCAACGCCTACGACGCCGACCTGTACATAGACGGCGACTATGTGGGTGATGCCAATACCATCTGGACCTTGAAGGCCGGCTCGCACACCGTCAAGGTGGTCACCGACTACTACAACGACTACTCGACCACTGTCAATGTCAGCGGCAGCAATAAATCCTTTGACCTGACGCTGACCGAGAAGACCGATGCCGAATCGCAATATATGCTGGGTATCAACTACTACGAGGGACGCTCCGGCTTCCCGCAAAATTACTACGATGCCGCCAAACGCTTCCTCAATGCCGCCATCAAGGGCCATGCCACCTCACAAAACTGGATAGGTTACTGCTATGCCCATGGCAAGGGCGTAACACAGAATTACACCGAGGCCGTCAAGTGGTACCGCAAAGCGGCTGAACAAGGAAATGCTGCTGCACAAAGCCATCTAGGTTACTGCTACGATGAGGGCAAGGGCGTAACACAGAATTACACCGAGGCCGTCAAATGGTACCGAAAAGCAGCTGAGCAGGGATATGCTACTGCACAAAACAATCTGGGTTACTGCTATGAGGCTGGCAACGGTGTAACGCAAAGTTACACCGAGGCAGTCAAATGGTACCGTAAAGCCGCTGAGCAAGGAAATGCTGCTGCACAAAACAATCTGGGTTTATGCTATCACAAAGGCAATGGCGTAACGCAAAGTTTCACCGAGGCTGTCAAATGGTTCCGAAAAGCCGCTGAGCAAGGATATGCTGACGCACAATACAATCTAGGTTACTGCTATGACCATGGCAATGGCGTGACGCAAAGTTACACCGAGGCTGTCAAGTGGTACAGCAAAGCTGCTGAGCAAGGAAATGCTGATGCACAAAACAATCTGGGTTTATGCTATCACAAAGGCAATGGCGTAACGCAAAGTTTCACCGAGGCTGTCAAATGGTTCCGAAAAGCCGCTGAGCAAGGATATGCTACTGCACAAAACAATCTGGGTTACTGCTATTACTACGGCAATGGCGTAACCCAAAGTTACACCGAGGCCGTCAAATGGTACCGAAAAGCCGCTGAGCAAGGTAATGCCGCCGCGCAAAACAATCTGGGTTACTGCTATGAAGAAGGTAATGGCGTGACAAAGAGCGTAACCGAGGCCGTGAAGTGGTACCGCAAAGCCGCCGCCCAAGGTGATTCTGATGCCAAAGATAACCTGAGACGGTTGGGTTATTGATGACTATTGTATTCATGGCATAAACTGAGGATTATGATGAGACGATTGAAATGGATATGGGTGGCGGTGGCGCTGATGGTCGGTGGCACTGTTGTGGGGCAGATCCAGATTCCCGGGGGCTCCATCAAGCCGCCCCCACCGCCTGTTCAACAACGGCAGAAACCCAGGCCCAAGACCAGACCCAAGCAAGAGGAGCCACAGCAGGCATCAAAGCCAACACAAAAACAGAAACAGAAGCCGCAGGTCAAGTACTATGATGTGACCTTCACCTGCAATGCTCCCGATGCCGACCTGTATATCGACGGCGACTATGTGGGCGACGCCAACACCAGCCAGTCGCTCAAGGCGGGCTCGCATGCAGTGAAAGTGGTCACCGACTACTACAACGACTACTCCTCTACCCTTCATGTCAACGGCAAAAAGAGCGTTAACCTGAGGCTGACCGAGAAAACCGATGCTGAATCCCAATACTACCTGGGCACCAACTACTATGAGGGTCGCTCTGGTTATCCCAAGGACTATGGTCAAGCCGTCGTCCACTACCACAAGGCTGCCGAGCAAAATCATGCCTTAGCGCAAACCAACCTGGCCTGGTGCTATGAAAAAGGCTATGGTGTGCCCCAGAATATTGATGAAGCCATCTACTGGTACAAAAAAGCTGCCAACCTGGGTGAGAAATCGGCACAGATCAACCTGGGAATTTTTTACTATTCTGGCAAATTCGTGCCTCAGGACGATGTCCAAGCCACCCAATGGTACCGCAAAGCCGCTGAGCAAGGCGACTCAACGGGGCAATGGATGTTGGCCCTGAGTTATTATATGGGCACTGGGGTCACACAGAGCTATACCGAAGCCGTCAAGTGGCTCAAAGCGTCGGCTGACCAAGATTGTGCCATCGCATTGGACTTCCTGGGATTGTGCTACCTGAGAGGCGATGGCGTGGAGCAAAGCTACGCCGAGGCCGTCAAGTGCTACCGCAAATCGGCAAGTAAAGAATATTCTGGCGCGCAATATGACCTGGGTCACTGCTATTTAGAGGGTTGGGGCGTAGAACAAGACTACGCCGAGGCGGTGAAATGGTTCCGAAAAGCAGCCGAGCAGGGATATGCCGAGGCACAGACCGATTTGGGCTACTGCATCATCAACGGTGTGGGTACAAGCCAGAGCTACAGCGATGCGGTGAAGTGGTTCAAGAAGTCGGCCGAGCAAGGCTGCGCGTCGGGGCAAAATGCTTTGGGCAACTGCTATGAGACCGTCGAGGATTATGACAATGCCCTCTATTGGTATAAAAAGGCCGCTGACCAAGGATATGCCGATGCGCAGTACCAGCTGGGTATGTGCCTGCTTGAGGGCAAAGGAATAAGAACCAACCATGCCGAAGCCGTCAAGTGGCTTGAAGCCGCTGCCAAGCAGGGAAACGCAAGAGCCCAATACCAACTGGGTGTCTGCCACGAAAAAGGCTATGGCATGGGGAAGGACAAAAAAGAGGCCCTCAAGTGGTATAGCAAAGCTGCCGATCAGGGCTATGAAGAAGGCATTGCCGCATTGAGGCGGCTGGGGAAATGACATGTTGTGGTTAAGGGTTAAAGACGAGAGCCACTCTCCCTTATCTTTAGACATTAACCGAAGAGCAGGTCAGCCATTTGCAGAATATGAAATAAGGACTAAACTGAGTTGATTATGAAAATAAAACGATTATTGAATTGGTTTTTGGTGGCGGTGGCGCTGATGGTCGGCGGCACTGCAGTGGGACAGATCCAGATTCCCGGGGGAGGTATCACGAAGCCGCCATTGCCACCTGCCAAGAAGTGCAAGACCTGCGGCAAGACCGTGGACAACTGCCAATACAAGGGCCACCACCCAGCACAAAAAAAATGCAAGACCTGCGGTAAGCTCGTCAGTCAGTGCAAATATAAGGGGCGCCACCCCAATGCACAAGTCTATGATGTAACCTTCACTTGCAACGCCTACGATGCCGACCTGTACATCGACGGCGAATATGCGGGCGAGGCCAATACCACATGGACACTCAAGGGAGGTTCACACAAGGTAAAAGTAGTTGCTGATTATTACAATGACTACTCGACCACCATCAATGTCAGCAGCAGCAACAAGTACTTTGACTTGACGCTGAGTGAGAAAACCGATGCCGAATCACAGTACCAGTTAGGTGCCAACTTCTACGAAGGCCGCTCCGGCTTCCCTCAAAGCTACAGCCAGGCAGCCAAACATTATCGCAATGCTGCTGACAAGGGACTTGCAGCTGCTCAGCACTGGCTGGGTTACTGCTATGACTATGGCAAGGGCGTGACACAAAGTTACACTGAGGCCGTCAAGTGGTACCGAAAAGCAGCGGAACAGGGACATACTACTGCACAAAACAATCTGGGCTACTGCTATAAACATGGCAACGGCGTGACTCAAAGTTACACCGAAGCGGTCAAGTGGTACCGAAAAGCAGCAGATCAGGGTAATGCCATGGCACAAAACAATCTGGGCGTATGCTACGAAGATGGTAACGGCGTGACACAAAGTTATACTGAGGCCGTAAAGTGGTACCGAAAAGCGGCAGAACAGGGTAACGCTTACGGGCAATACGATTTGGGTTACTGCTATGCCCATGGCAATGGTGTGACACAAAGTTACACTGAAGCAGTCAAGTGGTTTCAAAAAGCAGCGGAGCAGGGTGATGCCATGGCACAAAACTGGCTGGGCTACTGCTATCAACATGGCAAGGGCGTGACGCAGAGTTATACTGAAGCGGCTAAATGGTACCGTAAAGCTGCCGAACAGGGAAATGCTTCTGCACAAAACAATTTGGGCTACTGCTATGACCATGGCAATGGCGTGACGCAAAGTTACATCGAAGCCGTCTACTGGTACCGCAAAGCTGCTGAGCAAGGAAATGCTTCTGCACAAAGCAATCTGGGTGTGAGCTACGAGAGGGGCAATGGCGTAACCCAAAGTTATACCGAGGCAGTCAAATGGTACCGAAAAGCCACCGAACAAGAAAATACTTGGGCGCAAAACAATCTGGGTAACTGCTATTACTACGGCAATGGCGTAACCCAAAGTTACACCGAGGCAGTCAAGTGGTATCGAAAAGCCGCTGAGCAAGGAAATGCTTCTGCACAAAATATGCTTGGTTACTGCTATGAAAATGGTCAAGGGGTTACACAGAGCAAAACCGAGGCCGTCAAGTGGTACCGAAAAGCAGCCGAGCAAGGTAATTCTAAAGCTAAAAACAACCTGAAACGGTTGGGTTATTAAACGCAGTCGCTTGGCTCTAGAACTATGCACGGTTTGTCTGGATCAAGCGCAACAGGTGCAGTCATCGGAGCCTTGCCCGCTAACCAGATGTTGGTCGGCGGGCAAGGCTCGTTTTTGCCTCAGGGGTCCAATATCACATGGTATGTCATCGTCGGAATTCATTTTATACATTAACTGGGGTATTTCATCCAAAAAGGATTGATTTATTTGGCATAAATGTTCACGAAGTGATAACTTTGCATCATCGAACTCAAGAAATATTAATCCATATAAAAACTCTTTACATCATGAAACGAATTACTGCTATCCTATTAACCTTGGCGCTGATGGTCGGCGGCACTGCAGTGGGACAGATCAACATTCCCGGGGGTTCCATCAA
>Ga0256407_10001937_pt1 | contig 41243 bp, 43 predicted proteins | sample RumenRJG_04DNA_FD_193489 | JGI IMG/M metagenome (GOLD analysis project Ga0256407, IMG submission 193489) | Bovine rumen microbial communities from Lethbridge, Alberta, Canada - RJG_04 | ecosystem: Host-associated > Mammals > Digestive system > Stomach > Rumen | place: Canada: Alberta... | reverse complement strand
TCGGGCACAGATTGACATATTAGACGAACGCATCAAAGAGAAGGACGCCCAGATCAAGGAGAAGGACGCCCAGATCAAGGAGAAGGACGCCCAGATCAAGGAGAAGGACGCCCAGATCAAGGAGAAGGACGCCCAGATCAAACAACTCCTCGACATCCTCGCTAAAAGATAAATAATGTAGTTATGAGTGAGAAAATGAACAGTACCAAGTCAACACCCAAGAGGTCGGTACCAGTAACGCCGAAAGCACCTGGTCCGGGTCTTGGCCGTCAAACGCCAGTACCGTCTGTCAAGCGGCCAGGAGGAAAAGTAAAATGATGCCACCGAGGATCAGCAGGGAAAGGGACGCTATGCCCAGACGGTAGAAGATCGACAATCTCCGGATCGTCCTGTCATTGGCCTCGCAGCTGTCCTCTACCATCTGTATTTCCGACAATTTGAGCAGATCAACCTTTCTTGAGTCCCTTCGCCGGGTATTAACCCAGTCGATGACCGTCTTATCAAGGGTGTTAGACGGCAAGTTCCCCGGGAGATAGGTATCGACGTTGAACAGGACCCCGAACAGGATCAGGGCGGCGGGGATTGACAAGGCGATGATCCCGTAAAGGTTCATCCAGAACGCCACACCATTCCGAGTACCGGCCGATATTTGGACTACAAGGAAGCTTATCAATGAGATGAGCGCTGCGATGATCCAGCCAAGTATGGTTATAACTTTCCTCTGTGTGGAATCGATGTGCGCTGCCTGGCTTTCCATGTAGCGGATCCCCTCTGAAAGAGCGTGGTCAACGATCTCCGGATCCATCTTCTCGATGTCAGTTCTGATCATTCCGATTGTTTATAAAGTTTGATATATAACATTGTAAATTTAGCCATTATGAGTGAGAAACCGACAAATTCCAATCTTCCTGACTGCCCGCCTCCCGTGGTTCCTTCGCTCCCGGACGGATCGCAGCTGAACAATCCCGGAGGAGTTACCCCAGCGCCGCCACCAGCGGAAACAAAATGAGTACTATAATGGCGAGATCAATGGCTAACCACATGATGCCAAGCCTGTAGGCATCCCTGATTCGCCCCATGAGGCTGGCGTTCTTATTATACCTTTCTTGGAGTTCCTTCAGCTGCTGGTACTTCTTGCAAGCGACTTGCTGTCCCTCCCTGATGGTAGATAGCCAAGCGACTGTGTCGGGGTGTAGGAAATACGAGGGGGGAGCGCCAGCGGAGTTCAGAGAGGTCCTGTAAAGTGTTCCTTTCCATAATATACACGCCGGAATGGTCAGGGCAATAATCCCGGCGACGGTTAGACATTCGCCTGTAGGATCTCCTTTCCCGGTCAGCTGTGCCGCAAGTATTCCGATAAGTGATACGATGGCAGCGAGAAGCCACCCCATAATTGTCTGGATGATTCTCTGTGTGTTCTGGATTATCGCGACCTGGTTATCGATTTCCTTGTTGGCCTCCTCATAAGCGAGCTCTACGATTCCGGGAGTGAGGTCTTTCATCGGGATGGAAAAAACGTCGAAGGTTTGTGATTGAATCTCGTTCATTTAATTAATGTTTTTCATAAACAATTGTTTCTCTGTAAAGATATGAATTATTTACGATTACAGCCGTTTTGTCCCGAAGTTGTCCCGGTTTTGTCCCGGTTAACTCATTTGCGGTGAGAGACTTGACTCACCGTGGTACCGGGACAAAATCGGGACAAAAAAATCCGAAAATTGACGAAAAATGAGAAAAAAGAAATTGAGTATCAAAGAGTTAGGTCTTGAAGAGTGCCTTCGACAAATCCCTCACTCACCGCCAAATCCTTGTAACGCTCTGAAAGATAATGGTTTAACCCCTTCAGAGCCTCAAAACCGGGACAAAACCGGGACAAACTTAGAAACAAACGGAATTCCTTCTGACACAAGCCTGTACGCATTTTTACAGGAGTTGTCGGAAAGAAAAAAAATGCGTTTCTTCCAACCGATTCCTCTCGTGCATTACAGGGAGTGCAAACTGACCCAGGGACAGGATTGGTTTGTCTACTTCTATGTCATGAATCCGGAAACCGGCAAGCTCAAGCGGGTTCGGATCAAGGTAAACAGGATTCACCCCCTGTCTGCCAGAAAGAAGGCGGCTAAAGAGATGATGACCTTGATTAACCAGCGCCTGGCATTGGGATGGAATCCGCTGTTGGAGACAAAAGCCCCCAAGGCTTTTGCCACGATAACCGACGCGATGGACACGTTCCTGAAGGTGAAGTCGAAGGAGATAGAGCCGACATCAATGAGGAGCTATAGGTCTTATGTCAAGCTATTCACATCCTGGATGGGCGATAATCATATAAGTCCGGACACACCAGCAAGCTCGATAGGGAAGGAGGTCGCTATGTCAATCATGGATGACATAGAGGGGAATATGACCGCAAAGTCATATAACAATTATCTCACATTCTTCAGGAACCTGTTCAACTGGATGAAGAGCAAAGGCTACACCATGGCCAACCCGTTCGATGATATCCAGAAGAAGGCCAGGAGGCTGACCGTGAAGCAGAGGCGCACCTTCTCTGAGGAAGAACTTGCGAGGCTGTGGGCTTATCTCCAGGAGGCCGGCCCTGCGAGGCTTGCCATGTGCATGGTCTGCTACGCGTGCCTTATCCGCCCTAAAGAGATTGTTATGCTCAGGTGCGGGGACGTGGATCTGGAGACAAACGTGATACATATCGATCCCAAGGTTGCCAAGAACGACCATGAGTCCTTCCGGACCATTCCCGAGGATCTTGCGAGGGTATTCCGGAGTTTGGAATTGTCGAATCCCAACAATTATCTCTTCAGCAGAGCACCGGCAAGGGACTTCTCGCCTGGTCCAAGGAAGGAGGACAGCCGGGAGATAGCGCGCTGGTGGAATGACCATGTGCGTCCGGCATGTGGTTTCGGAAAAGATCTTCAGTTCTATTCACTGAAAGACACCGGAATCACGGACATGCTCGGGGAGGGAGTCCCCATTAACCTGGTGCAGCAGCAGGCGGATCATTCCTCGGTGGCCATGACGGCGATTTATGTCGGCAGGCAGGCACAGTCAGACTCCAGGATCCGGAAGGTGGATATCATCAAAAACGATAGTACAGGCCAAGTGTGACTCCTAGACCAGCATGGACATTGCCGGACGGAGTGGCCAGAACGGACGCTCCGGCCGCAACGCCGAGACCCCACCCTCTTCCGGGATCGGGAACATATTCCGGGACGGTGTTGGTTACGGTGATCGTGGTGGTCTTGGCGAATACCAGGAGGGAGTCGAGCGAGGGACCTGCCTTGCCGATTCGAGGACCGGAGACAACCGCCCTGTATAGGCTATCTTCTTGGTACACTTTCCGCTCGATCGCCACATTCACCAAAGCACTGTCGTGCGGGGCCGGCACACTATCGGTCGGGGCCGGCACACTATCGTGCGGGGCCGGCACACTATCGGTCGGGGCTGGCACGATTGGCAGCTTGACCCACACATGGTGTATGACCGTCGAGTCCTTGATTTTCGGCTTCTCGAGCCCGAGCGGAGCGACACTTGAGGACGTGTCCGCTGTCGACACGATCGGCGTTTCCGGCTTGATTCTGGCCGCCCTGCGGGCGTATCCGATACCCAAGGCGAAACCGACTCCCGCTATCAGCAGGAGACCCAGCAAAGTCTTCAGGAAATCTCTCATAATTTATAAAAGCCCGCCCGGCTGGTGACGGGCAACACATAATTAATAACACTAAAACATGTCGACGCAATCACTGCGGCTCGGTTCTCGAAAAAACTATCAAACTATGAAGAAACGCCACCTCCAGCCCTGCGGCATAAGTCTATATTCCATACCTACGCCCCTTGTAGGTCTCGTCAAAGAGCAGCTGATGCCTTTGAGTCCCGACCCTCTTATGGCTGATATGGACGAACGTCGGGTACAGTATCATCTGGTCTATCTCGTTCCAGATCTCCGGCGTGGACTTGGCCAGATGCGCCAGCCGGAACGACTCCGTCTGGCTTCCCGTGTGAATATCAGCCGCCTCACCCTTCATGTGCTGGCTGTTCTTGACACCTCCGACGATCCTGTTTAGCTCCGGACAGCGGTAGCCAGAGTTGACGGTCATCGGCTTCTGGTATAAGTCCCGCAAAGGCTGCAAGACCTTCCTGACAAGGGCGAGGATCGAGTCCCGCACCTCGAAGGTGGAGATCACGTTCCGGATGCCCAGTTTCGCAAGCTTGGCGGAGTTTTCCGGCTTGGTATGCTCGAACTCCGACCAGCTGAAATTCTTACTTATCGTCCCCATCGCTGGCGCCCTCCTCCAGATCCTTCATCGCCTTGAGCCTCGCCAGCCGCTCCTTCCGGATCAGCGTGTCGATACTGTCGTAATCTGCCCCAAGGGCCGGGTCTTCCCTGTATTTTTCGTACCACTTCGATCCCTGCCCCTGGTGTGGCTTGCGGAACTTGCAGCCCTTGTGGACGCACATGTCGTCAAAGAGTGCGGTGCAGGTTGCCTTGAGATTGCCGTTCTCGTCGGAGAGCATCCGGTTACGCGACTCGTAATCCCTGATCGTCTCATGCGCCACCCTCAGCTGCTCGGACAGGGCCTCGTTCGCTTTCTTCAGGGTCTCAACTGCGATGCTCTCGCTTTCAGCCTCCTTGCCCTTGATCTCGGCCTCCTTCTCCCGGCGGAACAGGCGGGGGAACATGAACCTTGTTAGGTCGATTGCTGCGAGGATGCCGCATATCGCCAAAATGATCGCATTCCAGTCCATTATCTGCCCTCCTCCTTTTCAACACGTTTACTCTCCGCAGTAGCCTTGTAGATCTTGTAGAGGAATCCACCGTAGACGATGATGTTGGCGATGAACGGCACCCAGTAGATGCTATCATACTTGGCGGCGGCGTTGCCAAGCCCGCCGCAGGTCAGCATCATCCATACGAACAGGATGAAGATGTTTAATCCGTGAATCTTTGTCATGGCTTTATGTTTTTTGAAGTTAATCGCCCGGGGCAATGAAATCGCTACCGCTTGAGGGATAGAAAGTGTTGCGGATAATATCATACATACCCGCCTTGCCATCGGAATCCCTCGTGACCGGGATAAAATCAGCCACCGACCCGAATCTCATACGATAGAGGTCGCCGACAAAATAAAGAGTCCTTGACCCCTTGTTGTTGACGCAACCGACAAACACATTGTACGCCCCCGTAAACGTCCTCCCGGAGTCATCAGCTACAGCTGAAAGTTCCCCATCGTTGTAGCAGGTGGTCTTGCCCCACATCTTGACACCTCTCACCTTTCCGCGGGGATATGATGTCGGGAAGTATCTTGCCCCGCTTCCCAGACCGGCGAAGACCGAGCCATTGACGACATTATAGGCAGATTGATAACCTATAGAGAAATCATAACGGGCAGAGGTGGAACTGGTGCGACCACCAAATACGGCCACATTGGACAGGTCAGCGACCTTTGAGACCGCCGTAACATCGAAGTCAAGTGTCGGCGAGCCCTTGAATCCAGCGTCGAACCATTGTGCGCCGTTGCAGGTGATATACCCGACGGGGGTGTAGCCTTGCGGCACGGCGTTGGCGGCCACGACCGTGACTGATATGTTACCGGTGACTGAGGCTATGGTTATATCACCCGTGGAGGCGTTCCATGCCGTGGAGGTGACATCCACCCCGGCCATCATGACCGTCACGGAAGTGATGGCGTTTGATCCCAGGGGGACAATCCTGGCCTTATAGGGCGCACCGACAGCGGCTATGGTCTGTGCCCATAACGCCTCGGCGTTGGTCATGTCATAACTGACGGACACCGGTGTCTCGCAGAACCTGATTGTAGAGTCTGACGGTCCGGTTATATCAAGCGTCGCAACACTCCCGAGAACCAACGGATAATTAACGTCATCGTGACCTATTTTAGTGGTGAACGCTACTGGCACGTCCCAAAACACCTCTTTCGTAAGCGTGTATTTGTTACCAGAGAGCATAGATGAGGCTGAGAGCGGAATGTTACCGACGAGGACGGCCTTTATCCTTCCGTTGGCGGCGTAACGGTACTGTTTGAGCCTCTTGTAATACTCGTAAGTGTACATGCCCTCCGTCTCCTCAATAAGAAGTATCAAGTCATCCTTAAACTGGAATGAGTTGTGCTTGCCGGTGAGATACGGGAGGATTGTCCCACTATTGCCGCCTACGAGCCGCCCGGTTACAGTTCCTGTCATATTCTGCGAGTTCCCGTCCGTGAAGGTGTGCGAGTTGAAACCGCTCACGCCGAAAAGCAGGTCATGCAATTTATCTAAACTTCCGTCATCATCCGGGTGGTTGACGATGGAGGCGCACATGGGGCCGTGGACGCACTGTACCCCGGCATGAATGAATTCGCAAAGATACCCGCATACGTCTGAATAGCCGACAATCCACTTGGGGTGCTGCCGGATCGTGTCCTCGTCAACATAATCGACCACCTGCTGGCTCCCGTTACCTCCGCGAAGCGTTATAATCGCCTTCACTGTCTCATCCTCCAAAGCCCTTATAAGGCTCATGGCGGTGGCCAACCTGTCAGCTGTCGGGTCTGCCACATAGTAATCAAGGGTGACCGTCAGCCCCCAACTCTCAAACAAGGTCTGGCCTGCGGTGACATACTCCTGCGTTCCGGCGGAGGATAACGCCACAATGGCAACCTTGTCCCCGGACTGAAGGAAAGCGGGACGGACAGTGTCCATCGACGGCAACTCTCCCAGCTGGCTGATAGCCTCGGGGAAGTCATCACCTTTTATCTTCTCGTCGCTCCCGGTCTTGGAGCGTATCACCTCCGCCGCTGCGGAGAGCATGGATTTGACGCTTTGGTATTTCATAACCCGTTAGTATTCGTTTGTAAGTGTATCCAATGGATAATAAAGCTCAAGCAGGGCTGTGCTGTCACCCTCGTTGAGAGAGTCGATGACCAGATCCCAAACCGCCTTCGCGCATGGATATTGCGAGTCGGTGGCCTCTGGAGAGATGACCACCACTTTGTTAGACTTGACCTCGGCCGTGGCTGAATCCTGCTTCCCGGCGAGCTTGGTCTCAAGGGTCACCCCATTGGAGTCAATGACACCACGCTCGTGGGTCACGGGCAGAACAATATCTCCATTCTTGTCTTTTATGTATCTTATCTTCGGCATAGATCTGATGATGTTAAAGTCACGTCTGATTCATTCTACTGTATAGTCACGTCTGATTCCACTATGTCGCCGAGCAGCACCCTGTCTGACACGTCCGGCGCGTTTGTCCAGAGCCTTAGAGCCCCCTCTTTGTAATGGTAAACCGGGTGATTGATAGCCAGCTCCACGGTCGTGGCGGCCGAGGCCACGCCCAGATAGATGTAGATCTTTTCGTCATCGGTGGTGGGCAGATCCTGGACGTAGGGAGTGTCCGCGTCTATGATGGCCGACCCGTTTGGCTGGGGTGCGCACTTGATAAATACCGGAGCCTTGGGCGTCAGAGCCAAAGCCGCGCCCGTCCTGTTGAACGAGTAGCCGAGAGTAAGGTTGTACTGGGAGTAAAGAGTCGTTGCCGCCGGTGTCCCGTCCGCCTCAAGGATGGTCGTCGAGGCGTAGTAAACTATCGGCCCGAGGGGATCGATCGCCCTCTGGTTGACCGCCCTGGAGGCGGTGGCGTTGGTGGACGTGCCGGTGTTCGCCGGAACCCAGTTCTGCCCGTTGGCCGAGGTGAAGAGAATCCTGTACCTCGCTATGTGGTCAAGGGTGAGCCTTGATGCGTTGTTATACCGCACATTGTAGGCGATTGTATTTGTGTCGTTGTCAGTGCCGTGGCTGATCCACACCCAGTATGTACCATCCCACATGTAGGTGGTGTACCGATTAGCGTATCCGGCTATGTTACCGTTGGATGTGTAGGCGGCTGCGTTGTACCAGATGCCGGCCGCCCCTGTGTTGTTGACATTGAGCGTCGGACTTGCCCCGGTGTTCGTGGCGGAGAACTTGACCACGATCATAGTCCCGACCAGCGGCTTGCCTGCCGACAGCGGGAACGTCTCGACCGTCACCACCTTGGCCGCGGTCGCTGCCGCCGTGCCGCAGGTGCCGAAATAGGCTCGGGGGTACGCCTTCCGTATCCCGGCTCCCACTGCCTCAAGGTCAGCGCCACGGACAACCTTATTCTCCTTAGCTACCGCCATCGTCTCACAGGTTTAGCAAAGCCGTGACCTCGGCCGATGTCAGAGCCTCCAGCTCATCCTCTGTTACATAATTGGAAAGATCCACATCGCCACCGAGAGCATCCCATGTGGTGCCGTTCCATGCCCAGTTGGTTCCGGCAGGGACATCGCCGTAAGCCGCGGTCACGTTCCAGGTGTCACCGGTCTGGTTACCTGTCGAGGGGAGGTCGGCGTAGGTGGCCTTGGTCCCCTTGTATTTCAAAACCGAGGACACAGCCGCGTCCACGGCTGCCTTGACAAAGGCGGTGTTCGCTATCTGCGTGGTGTTCGTCCCCGCGGCGGCAGTAGGGGCTGTAGGAGTGCCGGAGAACGCGGGGGAGGCCTTCGGGGCGAGACCGCTTATGTCCTGATGCTCTTGCAAAGCCGAGTCGGCCTTCCCGAGAGAGGTCCGGACAGCTTCCGACATGTCCGTGGAAGGAATTCCGGTGCCCGGTTTCTGATAGGCTGTCGACCCGGCGGAAGCTCCGCTCCTTATTGCGGCCAAGTCGCTGATGACATCCTGCTTTTTGGTGTCGGAAGGGTGCCGGTGGTCGCCCCTCGCGAAAGAGGTTTCCGTGCCCACGGCAGCTGTCCCGTCCATCTGGGGCGAGGTCGAGGATGCGGCCGCTCCCTCAGGCACGTCTTCGATCGTGATGAAATGCGAATCGTTATCGAGGTCGGATACCTTGGAAGGGATGTTCGGCTTGTGCAGTATTTGGGCGTCACCGGACTCGGCATCCCAGTCCGCATTGACGTTCGGCTTCGCACCCGCGGTGATTCCGGCCAGCTTGTTTTTCTCCTGTGTGGTGAAGTCATTGGACGACAACCCCTTCCCCGTTTCCTTTTGGACAAACTTCTCTTTGATCAGTTGTCCGATCATTGTTAAGTCGTCACCGTGGACGACCTTGTTCTCTTTTGCTACTGCCATTTTTCTTTATCATTTAGATTCCTAACAAATCAATTATCTCCAGATTGGATAGGTTCTCGTCGCAGGTTATCCCAAGGTTCTCCTTGACCTGGTCCTTCTGTGCCTGAGACAGCGTCTGCTCCTTATTCCACACCGTATCCGAGTAAGGGTTGAAATCCGCCCCAGGCGGATCTATCTCACCGAGTTCCTCGCCCTTCATAACTACATCTTCCAGGTACTCGTATACCCCGCCGGATGTGACCGGCTTGCGGCCCCCAGCCTTGGGTGCGTTGTCCAGGTCGAGGTACTTGTTGTCAAGCTTGTGGACGGTCGTGCCTGTGTAAGGCAGTCTCGGTGTGTGGGTACCGTCGCCGTTGTCAATAAACGGGACAGCACCATCTGCCGTGACCGGTGCCGAGGAATACAGGGCGAGGCTTCCGGCCTCGTCAATCCGGGGGAAGGCATCATGGCTGACGTTTATCTCGCCGGCGCCCCCGTCCTGCCAAATGGTGACTTCGCTTATACGATCTCCCTGTGTCCACACTTGGATTGACCACCCATCCCCAACATATTGGTGGAATATTGGGGAAACCCGCTCAAGTTCCCATCCGGTCCCTTCTATCAGGAATACAGGGGCTCCGTTACGGACCTCCCAGGAAAGTACTGGGGAGTCGGCGAATAAGACCGATATCTCCTCCCAGTGCGTGCGGTTGCGCACATAGGAGTCTGAGTCGGGATTGTTCTCATTCCAGGAGGATTGCACGTTCTTCTCTGCCCCTTCCTCTATTCCTTCCAGTTTCTCGGTGTTGGAGCGGACCTGCCTCACAAGCGCTGCCGGTACAGTGTCCATACCGATATCAACAGATTCCACATCGACATTGATGTGGATATTGACATCAGTGACGGGCTGACACTCCTCCTGCGCCGGGGTGGCTTGCTCATCGTTGCAGTTAAGGAATCGGAGCAATCCTCGGCGAAAAGCCCTTTTCGACCTGTGATCCTCCGTGGTCCAGGACAGCTCCACACCATATGTCTCGATACGCACTCTTCTTCCCGGCACCATCGCCGTGACAACACTGCCGTCAACCGAGATCAAGTGGAGAGGAAGACGCTCGGACATATCCCTGTCCCTGACCAGCCACACACGAACGTCGGTGGCTCCGGTCATGGCATAGCTCACATAGGCGTCGAGATCATCGTCCCACACACTTACATGAACATTCAACGGGAAATCATTCCCTCTCACTATATCTGCCGACGTTGCCATTTTACATATTAGGTGTTTATCTCATCCGTCCCGTCGCCGATGTACTCCGACATAAGGGTTCCGGATGTAAGTGTCAACGCATAAGTGTCACCGGTCGCTTGAGAAGCGCTGATCGTCACAGCATAGATCTCCTCCTCTTGCGAGAGTGCGGATATTGTCTTATCCGGCAACGATCCAGAGGCGGTGCGTTTGACGCTGCCGCCGGAATCGAGAATGTTCAGCGAGTAGGCAAGGGCGCTCACCGTAGCTTCGGCGCGCCCACGGTTATTGTACACCACTTTGAAATCGAAGCGGATCTTCCCACCGATCTGAGTGGCGGCCAAAGCTGTGATAGCGAAGCCATAATCCGGCTTTGGCATCTTGGCTTGGGTGTATTGCACAACGGCCGTTACAGTGTCTCCATTCCTGTCCAGGGCTTGCAGGGTTACGGTTCCGCTTCTGGTAGCAATGGTGGATGTGTTCTCGGTGAATGAGGTGACAAGACGACCATTCTGTATCTCGGCGGTATCAAGAAATCCCGATACTGACTTTACCGTCAAAGAACCCTCGGAGATTCCTGAGGAGGAAATCTCCGGAGTGTTGTCAGAGGTTATGTTAGGCGGTACAGTGACAGCTCCTGGAGATACTGATATGGAGCCCGAATCGTGGATATAGGTTCCCAGAATAGTCTTGCTCGCCAATATGTTCCCGTTATAGGAATTGGTCGCCGTCAGAACCACATCAGACTCATCGGCGGATGTCGTGAGCCTGACAACGCAAGACAATCCATTCGGGATTATTGTCGCGGGGCCGGTAACACTCCAAATGACACCACGCTGAGTCGTGGCAGATGGCAAGAAGGAGACTGAGTATTCCGCCTCGTTGGCAGTGTTCTCTATCGAGTCTGCCCCGTTGATTGTCATCCCGGTGCACGGGATGTCTGAGGAAGACCATCCTTTTTGAGATAGTGTGAATTCGGTTGATATGATGTCCCCATTATTGTCAGATCCGGAGATCGTCACGACAGCGGTTCTGGCCGTGGTGGAGTTGTTCGCCTCGAACGACAATCGTACACGTGGATAAGTCCCGCTGGTGTCGACCGTCACACCCGTCAGCCAGGATGATACTGAAGATGCGGACAGGGAAGATATATCCATGTTCTCGCAGTCGATAACGACTGATGCTGATGTCTGAGCCGCCGCGACTGAGAGATCCTCGGCACTCATGCTCCCAGGGTCATCCCCGGGGTCGGCGGGACTGACGGTCACAAGGCAATGCGCGGCAAAACCTCCGTCTGCGGTCGTGACGGTAATGGTCGCCGTCCCTTCGGAAAGGGCTGCTACAGTGCCGTCTTGTGTCACCGTGGCCACTGATGGGTTGGAAGATGACCAAGTCACAGACTTGTTCGTGGCGTTGGAGGGAGACACATTCGCGGATAATTTCGTGGTGTCACCCTCTTTCAAGGACAACTCGCTCTTGTTAACTGTCACACCGGTGACTGCCACACTTGCTGAAGTGACAGTGACGGCGCACTGGGCGCTTCTCCCTGACCCGTCCGTCGCCATGGCGGTGATCATTGCTTGTCCCGGTGCTTTAGCCGTGACCTTGCCATCCTGTGACACAGTTGCCACGGAAGTGTTTGATGACGACCATGCGATGGCTTTGTTGGTGGCGTTGGGGGGAGATACGGAAGCGATAAGGGTGTCGGAGCCTCCTACCGATAAAGACATGGTGTTTTTATTCAGAGTCACACCAGTGACGGCGACTTGCTGGCTGCTTGTTCCCAACTGAGAGAATGATAGCCCGATCTCCCAAGACCCAGATTCTGACAACTTGATATAGATTGGATTCGCGGTGTTCCCCAGGGTTCTGCTGTAGGTCTCCTCATTAGCGGAGAGTGACAGATACACTACAGCGTCACCTGATCCCGTGATCTGCGTTCCGCTCACAGAGGCGTTCCCGCTTGTCACTCCGCCGCCGGTCACGTAGCCATAGTACTGCGACATTTGGAAACTGATCCCCCAGCCCTTGCCGGATTCGTCGCTGACGACGATAGGGACGTTCTGCGCCGCCGCACTGACAAATTTGGGATAGGCGAAAGTTACGGGAATGTCCTCACTGAGCTGGAAGTACTGGTCTTTCTCCCCATATGTGAAGATGAACGATCTGGTTACGGGCGAGTATCCTTCTTTGGAAACGGTTATAGTCACGTTTTGGCCTTCTCTTATCAGGATGCCGTCGAAGTATTCGACAGCGGTGCCATCTATTTCAAGAGAGATGGAGGGGGAGTCAACATTAGAGGTGACCGACAATCCGTAAGAGGGTGCCGCCTCAGCATGATATGTGACGGTGATTGTTTTGGTGTCGAGGATGTCGCCATTGTGAGAGCTTACGGCCTTGATCGTGACTTGGTTACCCTGGGCTCCGTTCTTGACGGTAAGCTGTCCCGTGGAGCTCAAGGATGCGTAGGCCGCTCCTTCCACAAGCTGCCATACAACGCCTCTTTGAGTAGTGGATGCCGGGTTGTAGACTATTCCGAACTGGGACTCGTTCCGGTCGTTGTCAACAACACTTTCACCTACGATCTCAATGCTCTCGACCGGAATTGAGATTTTGTTTATGATGGTGTTGTTCTTATTGCTGTAGTGCCACTTGAAAGTCAGCTCGCCGACCTTCAAATCAGTAACCGAGGGATTTGATTCATCGACAACAATCAGCCTCTCAGTACCGTCCGCCTCTCTGACATACCTTTCCCTGGAAGACAGGAATCCAAGCCAGAACTCGGCCTCGGCTGCCCCGCCGATATGCCCGGAGTTCTGCTCCATGGTCTTTGTCGAATCGTTGCTCACCTCTGTCTCCACTCCGGATGTGACGAAAGTGCCGGTCTCGCTCTCGATCGAGCGACTAAGCTCGCCGGATGCGTGTATATATTCCCACGCACCCTTCGGATTGACGAATTTGTAGGTTATTCTCTCGACACGGTCGCGTGAAACGATGAACTTGACAGGGTTTCCTGTCCGGGAGTTGCCGGTATTGTCTTTATGCTCGATCCAGATTGAATATGAGACAATGTCTGAGTAGTACTGAAGACTTCTGGCGAAAGACCGGACAGCGGTGTGGGAGACGTCAATACCGTCACCGGTTTTTCCGGCGAGATCCTCGAATTGCCTGGTGAGGATTGAGTTGTCAGCGAAAAGGATCTGAATCATCGCTTTCTGGCTCATCGCCTCGGGGTCGGAGATGAAAGTAAGGATTTCAGCCGCGCCGACGTAAGTGTGGCGTTCCGATGGACCTGTTGTGAGCCAGGAAGAGAAAAGATCCGAGGAAGCCTGTCCCAACCTACGACAGAAAAGACACCTGGCGGTGTGAGAGGCATAAACCCCGTTTTGCGAGACTCGCACCGTAACCTCGGATGCGTCTATCCTGTTGCGCTCGGTTGACGTGCGCAGAATCTCTCCTATAGGGATGATCGCCAGTCCGTTGTACGTGTCAACGGAAAACGTTGCCAGGGCGGAACCGTTTACCGAGACTTCCACCTCGATAGCATTAGTCAGGTCTGTTGACCCGACGGCCATGATATCGCTCTCGTCGGCGAAATATAGGTCTTTTGGTTCCTGGATGAATATGCTGGTCTGGCTCATTAACCTGGTTATTTGTTACGCGAAAATACTGTCTGGGGAGTGGCTTGAAAGGACATCAAATCTCAACAAATTCGCCTGATACCTCAATGTCGTCTGATGCGGCCATCGCGGTGACAGAGAGCCGTTTCACCACCCATTTGCGGCCGGCAAAATAGACGGGAGTGTACAGACGGAAGGAATGGAGATCAGAGGGGGAAAGATTGACCGTAGTCTTCACCAACTGTCTTCTTCTGGCCATCCATTCGGCATAGATCTGATGATGAGCCTCATACAGTTGCTCTGGAGACAGCCCGTTCCGACCAAGGAGAGCCTTCTCTATCTCCACGGCTGGAAGGAACTGGTCATGATCCGTCATCTGACAAAAGAGATTGTCGATGATGCCGACATAGACCTTGCTGTCCCGCCCTTCTGAGACTGATCCTGGATCCACCACCGGTGTCATCCTGTAGGTCGCGTCGGCTTCCGTTGGCCACATCCCTGATCCATGATGTGGGAAAACCTTCTCCGGAACACACCGTACCAGCTCGAATGAACATGAGTTGTCGAACGACTCCGAATCCTCATCCTCGATTTCCAGGGAGACCGGCTTCGCGTTTTGGTAGATCACATCGCAGTCGAAGACGATCGGTGCAGAATAGCCGGAAGGGACCGGAGTCTCATACGCGAAATCGTATGACCTGCCCGAGAACATGTCTCCAGTTGTCGCGTCAAACACTATTGAGTAGAGTCCGGTTCTCGCAAGTGCGTTCAGAATGATGGCCGGATTGAAGGTGCCATTCGCTCCGGCCTCCACATAATTGGTTGATCTGGAGTCAACCGATGGCCGGGAGGCCTTCTCGTCGCTGTTGCCGAATCCGAACCTGTACGAAGCCGCGGCCTGGATTTCGGCCGAAAAACGGTCGGAGACCTTACCCCTCCAGTCCACAGGGTCGCTCTCCAGGACAGATGCGTTCCGTACCATCCGGAAAGTCCCTTCCTCCATGTAGAATGAGCAGCACAACATGGAGGCGATCCCTCTTAGCAGTTCGGCGAATGTGATGTCAGGCAGGAAAGAGGCCAAGTCAGTAGTCCTGGATGTCCTTCTTCTGGAACCTGTTCTCTCCTGTGTGGAGGAATAAGACGGGGTCCTGCTTCTTGTTCTGGACGAAATTCTGGAGCCATCCCTGGAAGCGACTATTCTAGAGGATGTGTTCCCGGCGACCACGTCTCCGCTGATGTATTCATGGTAGCGTCCAAGTATGGAGATGGTTTCCAGGAGAAATTGCAGGTCGTCCGGGGTCTTTAACCCCAGCCACGCGATGATGGCGGATATTGGAATGGCGGGAAGAAATGACTGATAGTCATAACTCTTGCCCACGGTGGAATAGTTCCAATATTTTACCCATAGATTATCGTCCGCGGCACCTTTTAGATATGGTTGCATCGCGACGTTATTGTTCCGGATGACAAGCGGTGCACGGAAGAGGGTGTCATTCCTTCCGGGAAGGTTGTCAGTGGAGAACTCCAGCAGCTGCTGATCCCAGATCTTAGCCTCCAGATCAGGTATCTTGCCGGTGAAGGTGTACAACAGGTTCCCGTCTTCGATTCCGTCATAGATCAGATTGCCATACATGAACGGGACGCCTCCTATCCACACAGAGGCCGAGAGCTGTTGGACAAGTGGAGGACGCATAAGCACGGGGATGTATCCGAATTTCTCCCTGTTGGTCGGGGACGGGGGGAATGAAATCTGTGTGCTGAACGCCTCCGGGAGATGTCCACTGTCAAACATTGGGTTGCTCAGCTCTATCTGGAACTCATATCCAGGAGTCAAGTCGAGCTCATTGAAGTCAGAAGTAAGAATCCTAACCATTGTATTGCCCTCTCTTCTTTGCCCTATTGTATTCCTCGGTCTTCTCGATGATGCCATTGCGTCCGGTCATTGACACGTCAGCCTTGATGGGTTTCGACAGCCGGTCATTCAGGACGGAGATTGCCTCAGCCAAGGTCTCGAGAGTCCCATTCGCCGCAGTGGCCACGTTCGGAGTCGAGGCGGGGGGAGGTGACTGGACATATCCTCCGGACTCTCTTCCGATAGGCGATGACAGGGGATAGATGGCCTCGAAGTTCAGGTCCTTCAGCCTTCCGGCCTGGCGAGCTGTCTCGATGGTGGCCAGCATAGGACGCAATGTCGGGTTGTCGAGTCCCGCTGCGGGGATCACGTATTCCCCGCCGTTCTCCCCGACCAGGACGGTGGGTGATGAGATGAAACCGCGTTTGTCCGGGGAGAGCCTTGCCTTGAACCGCTTACCGTCCTGTTCGCGCCTGGTGTCTATGAATCCTCCAGCCTCCTTGCCCGTGATCGGTTGCGCGGCGATCAGCGCTGTCTGGGCGGCTCCCATGGCACTCATTATGGCGGCCGGGGCCAGCCCAGCGGGGAATCCCCACTGGGCGAGGGTCTTTGTCACTCCAAGAGCTGTGTTGATGATGGACTGGATGATGTTCATGCTCTTCTCCCTCTTGGCTTGCTTCAGCTTCATCTCCTCCTGTCTGGCTTCCGCCTCCGCCTCCATCCGCTCGACCTCGGCGTTGTACTGTTCCTGAGACACAAGCCCTGAGTCAAGTCGGTTCTGCAGGGCCTTCTTTTCTTTCTCCTGGTTCTTCTGGTATTCCTGGAACTCCTTTTGCTCCTTGGCGTTGGTGTTGGCAATCGCCTTGTTGGCCATCTGGAACCCGACGTTGGCCGCCTCGCCGATAGCCGTCAAGGCGGATTCCAGATCCTCGGCCTTGAGTTTGCCCTCTTTGAGATTTTCAAATAGTTGTGTCCATTGGGATTGAGAGACACCGAGGAATGTGCCACCGCCGGTTCCGCCAAACATTCCGGCCTCATTCTTGGCGTCAGTAACCAATAACTCATTTATCTTTGTCCGGACCTCCTCGAGTTTTAATAGATATTTCGTAAGAGTCTCCTCGTCGAATTTTAGGCCGTTCAAACCTCCGTTTTTTACTAAGAGTGATAAATGCTCTTCTTGTTTTTTCAAATAAGTTAAATCCGCCTTTACAATTTCCTCATTCATCTTTTTTGTTTCATAGGCGGATTGACCAACATTGAGGGGGTCTTTGGCTATATTTTCACTATACTCTCTTTTTATTTTTTGGATTTCTAACTTATGCTGACTTTCCTCAAGGGCAAGTTCCCTGTCTATAGCCTCTGTCTGTATCTTCAACAGATTATTCCGATGCTTCCGATAAATTGCCTCGATAACCTCGGTTTTATTCTCGTACAGCAACTCGGTTTCTTGGAATTTCTTCACCTCTGCTTTGAATCGCGTATCCTCTTCGAGAAGCGCAGATCTGGTTTTGTTCCTCTCTGAAGATGCAATTATGGCGGCACCTTCTTTAGCAAGTTCAGCCTCTGCTTTAAGGTCTTTTTTCCGTTGCTCGGTGATCTTATTCTGAAGATCAGCCTCCAGTTTAGCTCTATCCGCCCCTTTGTCGATATTAAGAGCGAGTCTTGCTGTTAGTGCGGCGACCTCTAGTTTGTACAATTCCCGTTCGTACTCTTCTTGGCTTGTGATCTGTCCATCATTGAATCTTTTTCGCAATTCAGCTAAGGCGGCCAGATATGCCTCGTCGTTTGATAACGACCAACTTGATTTCTTCTTACCGCCGCCGGATCCACCGGAATATCCTCCCTTATTGGAATTACCAGGGCTACCGCCCAGGGACTCCTCTATGAGTTGGTTCTGGAAATTGACCGCCTCCCTGCCGAGAGCCGCCTTGGCGTTCCTCAATTTGCGCCTCTTTTTGAAACGGATCCACGAGGTGTTGTCCAGCTGCTCCTGAAGGCTGGCCGATTGCGAGTCAATGTATGCCGCTACGGCCTCCGCTCCACCAGTCTGGTAGGCGCTCTGTAAATTCTCGTTTATCACGGCGGCAGCCTTCATTATCCTGAATGACTTTGAAAGGAGCGCCACTTGGTTTAGGAGATATGTGAAACTGTTGATGACCCATTTGATCGGCCCCTTGGAGCCGGAGAGGGACAGTATCAGGCCTTCCCAGGCGGACTTCAGCAATTTGACCGACCCTTCCACAGTGTTCAGCCTCTCTTCCGCTATCCGTCCGAGGGAGCCGTCCACATCTTCGAGCGCCGCCCTGAGCTCAAGGGCGGAGTCGGCTCCCTGAAGGAAGGTGTTGAACGCCGAGACCGAGCGTCTGTCGGTGAGCTCGAGTGTGGCGGTTAGGTCAACGCCGCGGGCGTTCAGCTTCCTGAGCCCGTCGATAAGTTCCGGGAACGTCCTGACCGGCCCGCCGAGGGCGGTGGCCAGCTTGCCGTTGGCGTCGGCCAGGTTCAGGAGGATGTTTCTGGTAGCCGTGGCGGCTGTGGACGCGTCGAACCCGGAGTTAGCTAGTGTGCCAAGGAGGGCGGTCGTGTCCTTCAGGGTGAAACCGAATGTCTTGGCCACCGGCCCGATAGTGGACATGGCGCTTTGCAGATATCTGAAATCCAGCGCGCTGTTGGTGGTCGCCGTTGCGAGCGCCCCAAGGGCGTCCTTTGTCTGCGAAGTGGAGAGTCCGAACATCCTCAAGGTCGCTCCGGCCAGTGACGCTGCCTCGGACAGGTCGGCGCCCACTGCCGTAGCGAATTGTAGCACTGGCTTCTGCATGTTCAGGATGTCGGACTCCTTGAAGCCCAGCTTGGCCAGCTCGGTCTGGAGTTGTGTTACCTGAGACGCCGTGTATTCCGTGGTCGCACCCAGCTGCCTAGCGGAGTCCGTCAGCACCTTTATCTCCTTGACGTCCTTCCCGATGATCGTCGCGAGGTTGGCGTTCGCCTGCTCGAAGTCGGCAATGGTGCCGATAGCCTTGGAGACACTTCGGACGGCACCGGCGACCGCCGCTATAACTGGTACTGTTGCAGCCTTGATTTTGGATAGGCTCTGGAGAACACCCCCGGTCGCCTTGGCCTGGTCGGACAATTCTTGGAAGCGCTCCCGGGTAGCTTTGAGCTCCCGGGTCAGCTTCTTCCATTTCTCTGATCCAGGATCCGTGTGCTTGAGCTCGTTGTTCAGAACTTTGATGTGGCGGGACAGCTCAGCCATGTTCATCGTCCCCAGCTTCTGTTGGCGGTAAAGGGACTCCAGTTTCTGCCTGGCTTTGTCCAGGGCGGCGTTATTCTGTGCTAGTTCCTTGGCTTTCTTCTTGTACATCTCGGTCTCCGCCTCGCCCTCCTTGACCATCTTTTTCAGCTCGGCATTTAGATCCTCCACCTGTTTGGTGTAGTCTTTGATCTCCTTTTTCTGTTTCTCGACGGTCTTCTCGACGGCTTCCTGTCCCTCCAGCAGGAATTTTACCCGGAGGTCAGTGTCAGATATGCGGTGTGCCATAAAGCAATCATTTTATGGCACAAAATTAGCCGCCCGAAGGCGGCTTAAAAGGACAAGAATCAGTCTTTATCTGATTCGTTTCATCTCCATCGCCCCCCCATCCTTTATATATTCCTCTAATGAGGCGGCCACGTACTCGAAGCACTCGTTCGCCCTGATTCTGGCTTGGTCGAACACTTTTTTATGGTTGATTAGCCATTGAGGTGTCCTGTTAAAGCTGTCATCGGATTTCGAAAGTGGACCAGAATAAATCAAATAACCGCAATCTACATCAATATCTCGGAAAACCAGATCCACAGATCCGGGAAAAATAACAAGATCAATAATGAGTGACAGAGTTCCCCTTTTCCTTCCGAAATCAAGATTCTCAAATCGTCCGAAGTAGGTCCTTTTATATTCACCGCTGGTAAACCATTCGTTGTTGAATGAACTTGAGTGATATTCTACTTCAGGGAGAGTGTCACCCCATAAAGAAAAATAATCCCAAATCTGTGATCTTGTTTTTTCAGGGATGCAATATGATCGATGAATCTCTAGTGGCTCCGGATCATTCTTCACTTTATTCTTCCGGTAGCCCTGTCCGGCTGCGGGATAAACGCACATCGCCACCAAGGCGGCGGCGACAACTATATGAAGGATTCGTCTCATCGCATATACGGATTTGCATTTAGCATAGCAAATCCTAAGCCATAAACAGATAGCCTATTTGTTATAGATACTTGTTCCGTGGCAGTTTTTGAACAATTTGCCACTTCCACATGGACATTTATCTTGAAGATTATGTGCAAGATTGATTGCCCTTTGTTTAAGAAGAGAGTTATTCTGGTTAATCTCGTCAACATAGTCTATTCTTTGTAAAGAAGGAACCCTAAATGTCATCACAGTGCGTCCTCCATAATTGGAAACGGAAAAATCTCCCATTGTAATGATGTTCATCCCTATTAACATTCCAATCCTTGAGTCTACTGATAACTCCTCGCATTCGGTCACCAGAGCGATCAAAGAGATATCTTGATTGTTGAGAGTTATTCTTACCCTGTAAACAGGAGAATCCATTTCTCCTCCCACCCCTCGGACTTTGGTGTACGAAACAGCCTTAAGACCAAGTGCTTTTGCGGTAGTTTTGGTAATAACCGAATTAGTGGCGCCGGTATCCCAAATACCGGATGTGTCAATAACCGATGATGAAACGGGGTCTTCAATCTTAACCGGAGTAATTATTGAATCGGCGATTCCGGATGCGTAGTTGGTAAGAGCATTGACAACCATAAACTAAACAAAAACTACTCTAGAATGAAAAGTTTGAGTGAATGCACCTTCGCCTTCAGTACATTCTTGCACCAAAAAGGATCCGACCTCAAGTCCAGAGTTAATCGCTTTTGTATACGCATCCTCAAAAGAATCCCCAGTCATAATAATGGAGCGATCCTTTATTATCACGAATTTGTCCGGATACATACGGAAAATCTCATCATGGTGAGACTTAAAATATTGAAAATCTAATGCGAGATTATTATCCATATCCATAATACTTCTGCAAATAAAGCAAAAAGTGTGCTTATACACAAACTTATTTCTCCAGCGCTGATGCGAAGGTTTCTGTCAGTGTGTCCTCTAGACGGCGAATGATGGATTTGTATGTGCCGAATATGAACCGGTTGTGAATCCGGTAGTTCTGGGGAGTGATTTTGGAGCCATGACGAATCTGCCTGAGATCCAGGTATCTCTCGTACAGGACATGATGGTAAACCATGGCCACTGTCTTCCCTCCCTCGGACTCTAGGTTTATACCGCGGCCGGAATACAGACGGCCAGTATGGAACTGCAACTGTCTCCTTATGGCGTTCCCCTGACGTTTGAGCATTTTGTTACCCTCGTCCTCAAGAATCTCGGAGACATCCTCCACGAACCTTGACTTGACATCCATGGCTTATTCGAATGACAGTTCAATGCTCCAGCCGGACCAGCCGCCAAACAAGGATGCCTCCGGAGTGATCTGGGCGGAGGATAGTGACAGTCCGGAGACCAGGTTGCAGTCGTTCCCTGAAGTGTCGTCGGCGATCTTGCCTAGGATGGCGTCTGCAATCAACAGGAGTTTCCGGTACTGGACATTCTCAAGATCCATAGTCTTGTCAAGCCCAAGACCTTTCTCCAGGACAAAGATGGCCGTCCCGATGTAGTCCCGGTGGTAGTCGGAGTTTCCTGTCTGGTTCTCCTCCGGACGGGCGATGAGCACCTGGATCCCGGAGCGGTGCGCCAGCTTGGAGGTGGCGTCGGCCTGGGCGGTGGTCATCAGAGGCTCAATATAGACGGTGTCACAATCATCGAACACCGTCATCTTGAACTCTACCAGGTACTCAGTGAGCTTTAGCAGCTTTTGCAATCTGTTCATCACGTCTTCGTTCCTTATAATTGTGCCACATTATCGCGAGAACCGACATAAGAGGCTCCTCATCCACCCTGTCGATGTTCCCTATTGTGTTTTCCTTCGCCAGTTCAACGAGCATATCGTTCCACCCGAATGAGATCCCGGTAGTCTTCCCGTCACCGGTGAACAGCGCCGCCAGCTCCACTGATTCGCCATCAATCTCTATCGTCCCGTTCTGAAGATACCTCAAGCAGTTGGAGAACCACATCATTATGAGGTTTTTCCTCCAGGGCTGAAGTTTTCTTGCCCTCCGGATATGCCTGGAGGCGTTCCTGTTGTCGATTCCGGCTACTTTCCGCCCCGCCCTATTGGCCCTTTGGGAGCGGGTCCGGTACAGGAACGCTATGGTCTCGTCAAGGTCGGCCACATCCTTTGTCCCGTAGAACCTGTTCACGGCCGCGGAAGCGTGCCTGAACTCCCCGAAAGTCAGGTCCTGCAGCAGGTCGGCCGGGCCGTGGAGTCTCCGGATCCCCGACCAGGCCGTCGGCATCGGGTTGGAGAAGGAGTCGTATGAGAGTGTGGATGTGTCCCCGTTGAAAAGGAATCCCAGAAGGTTCTCGCAGAGCAGGAAGACATTCTCGGCCTTCCGGTCCAAATTGACGGAGCCCCTGATGTCGTCGATGAGTCCCCTCAAGGTGCGCCTCACTCCCAGGAGCATGTACAACACCCTGACGTTGAAGTCAAGTGGAGACAGGCCGCTCCGGACGCAGAGGTCAAAGATCCTGAATGTCTCCCTGACCTGCCTCGGGGTCATCTCATCCCAGGAGGACGGTACCATGGCGGATCTTCCGGTGCCTTCTATCTCGACAGTGATCATTCCGTGGTGAAGAACTTGTTCATCCTGCAATTGTCCGGGATGAGCTTCGGCGCGGTTTTCTCGCCGGAGAGCTCCTCGGCAAGGTGATCCAGCGCATCATCTATCTCCCTCTTGAGGTTGCCAAGGTACCAGTCGATCTCCTCGATGGTGGCGGCCCTGTTTGCCCTGTTACCCTGATAGGTCGGCGAGAACCGGCGGGCTATCTCCAAAGGGAAGACCTCAAGTGTCCAGCGGGTCCCGGCGGTTGCCACGGCGGAGAGGATGGCCGCCCTGCGGGCGAGCCGTAAAGCTGCCTCGGAGGCTGTCCCGTCAGCGATCGAGTCCCATGCGTCCCCCGCGAACGGGGCGAGCAGGGCCTTCTGGCGCTCGATGACAAGCGGCTGGAGCATGTAATAGACATAGTAGCTTCCGTCGATGGGATAGACTGCCTCGAACTGGGTAAGATCCTTCACGATCGACTCGGCCAGCAGCGCTTTCCTGGAAGAGTTGACCCATGGATCCACCTGGTTTTCTTCCAGGTATCCGTACATGGCGTCGAGAGCCCTGTAATAGCGCTCCCTCATGGCCCTGTCATCGCGGTCTATCTGCCACTCGAAAGGGGAGCGCTCGTTGTCGTCCATCTTGACCTTACGGCCTGTGGCTTCGTGCGACACTGATGTCAGGACGGCATGGCGCATTATGGCCAGGCTGGCGATAGGCATACGGATAGCTTCCGCCAGCCCAATGTCCTCGGCGGTCTCGTAGGCCTCCTCGGCGGCCTCCATTACCTCCTGTCCTACAAGCTTGCCTATCTCGGCGGTGGCGAAGCGTATCTCAGAGGCTATGAGATGGAAAGGCGAGGACGCGTACCACTGGCCTGTCAGCAGCTCAATCTCTTTGGAGCCGTCGTTATTCCTGTTGAACAATCTTACCATATCTACTGATTCTTTACTCTTGCTGATGATGTCGTGGCGTCCTCGGCGGCCAATTGCCTGTGGTAGAAACCAAGTTTCAGCCCCTTGCCGGGGAAGTTGAACGCTATTGCCTGGTTGACCGGCTCCAGTATGGTTTGTGAGGCTATCTCGGTGTCAGAGAGCAGGAACAGCTTGAAAGCATACAGCAACTCCGATCCGCTGGCGAGCTTGCCGTTGACCATCACATTCGACAGCGACGGGTGCAGACCCATCCCTGAGGTTATGGCCGATGCCGATGCCTCGGAGATCTTAAGCTGGGCCTCTACAAAATCCTTCATCTTCTGGTCAATCGCCTCGACTTCCCAGGAAACCCTTCCGGTACCGGACTCGGCCGGCATATCCAGAGAATAGAAGAACTTTCCGGCGTTCTCTTTCCCGGAAAGCACATCCTGCATCTGCTTGAGCAGTTCCTCGGTCAACTCACTGACTTTATTCTCCACCTTGGCGTCATCCCAGGTCGGGTTGATCGCGCGGATTCTCTCACGTCTTTCCTCCCAGTACTCCTTCGGAGCCTTGACAATGTAGGCCAGGTTGATGCCGTTGTCTGTCACATACTTGAATATCGCGGGAATCTCGGATCCCTTGACAATCCAGCGCAGCGCTCCCCAATACTGGGGCACGGCGTAGAAGTCCCTGGCGAAGGAATATGTGTGGTTATAGGAAGCCGAAGCCCTGTGTTTGCCTGGATCCCGACGGTCATAGACTGGATAGACCATCACGCCGGTGTTCTGGCACCCATGCTCGAAGTCCCCGACCACTATATGCCGCACATCCTCGATTTTCCTGGAATCAGTCCATTCCAGTCTGGCGTTCTTGGCCGGGATGAACTCCAGCTTGGCGATTCTCGGCCGTCCGCCGATCCTCGCACCCCTTTCCAGGTACTTCGCGTCGAAGAATCCCTTCAGGTGAAGGTAGTCGGTCATGCAGCCCTTGATATAGCTGACGTAGTCCCAGCTCTCCAGCCATTCCTGGATCTCCCTGTCCTCTTCCCAGTAATGAAGAATCTCGCCATTCTCGTAGCCGAGGCGGTAAAGGTGCGGCCCCTGACCGAAAAGCAGTCCCATCTGGCGCTCAAGGATTCCTGGTCCGAGATTGTTGTCGTCAAGGATGTCCCTTAGGCGGGTGGGCAGGTCGTTGTCATGCCCGAAAGGCACCACTTTCTCACCGCACACTGAATATGGCATTGTCTCCCAGTTTCTCTGCCCGGCCATCCAAAGAACCGACTCTATGCTCTGGCCACGATTGTTGCAGAGGGCGAACGCCCTGCCGTCGTTAAGGGTCAGGACGTGTGTGTGATCAGATATCTTCTCTATCTTGCTCATAAGAGTACTGTTTTCTGCCCTTTGAACGTCATCAGCAGAGGTTGATAGAAACGGCGTTGGCCACCTGTCTCCAGATCCGTATAGGCCTCGATGATGTCGGCGTTCCTGTTGTGCTCCTCTGTCTCCCTGTGCCGAAGAATTCCGCGGCGAACATATACTACACCCTCGCTCTTTCCCAGTGAGGGATTGTAACTCATGAACGAGAACTCGAAAGACTCGCCGATCTCGCTCAGCCGCCTCATTTCCGCGATTGCCTCATAAACGTTCATGACGCGAAGATAGAAGGCTGATTCTACGGTAAAAGGACAGCACGGGTCTTTTCGATCGTCAGAACGACCCTTGAAAAAGGGAAGAAAAATGAGGGGAAAACCCGATTTATCCCGGCTTTTCGCGATTATTTTGTGATTATTCCGCTTAAAATCAGCCGTTTTCGGGTTTTGTGGCCTCCGAAAAGTCATTTTTTGTCATAGAAGAGGCCGGGCCGCACTCCGGAGCCGGCGCGATTGCGTCGGTTCTGGAAGGTGAAATATGACGCTGGGGAATCAGATGGCCCTGGGGTCGAACGCAGCCGATGGCACAGGGGACTTGCCGCTGGCCAAGGCACGCAGCTGCTTGGTCATCATCAGGTACTTGAGGGAGTCGGACGGATTTGTGGAGCGGGTGGGCAGCTGCTCCACGGGCAGTTTCTCAGAGCGCTTATCCTTAAACACCACACCGTTCTTGACTGTGGTCCTGGCATTCTCGAGGGAGAGCTTAAGATGCTTGGCAGCTTGCGCGTCGATGCGGATCACGGGCAAGCGGGGGTTGCGCTCCGACATAATCTCCTGCATGAAGGAGTACTCCTCAGGCTGCCCGATGTTACCCTGGCCGATGCTCATAAGCTGGACAGTCCAGCCTGTACGCTTGCCGGATGAGTCGTATTCAACAGCCTTTTTGAACTTGCCCACCTGGTCCTCACCCACGGACTTGTAGGTGTTACCGGCTCTGTCGTAATAGAGCATCAGGATCTTGACGCGAGTCGGTGCGAAGTATAGCCGGAACTTCTCTCCGAGATCCTGGATATATTCAGGGGCGAGGGTATAGAGGAACTTCAGGATCCTGACACAAGCCTTGCCTTTCTCCATCCCGTTCTGGGCGATTGACATCGAGCACATGTTGCCGAAGTCAACCCCCGCGATCAGAGGCTTGTCTTTGTCCAGGTATTTCAGCACCCGGCAATCCTCCCGCTCCATCATCCCCATGGAATCGTATGCTGTCTCATCGATGCCGTCGAAGTAGAAATGGCGCTCGGCGAGGGCGGCGTAGAACCGGTCACCTGACTCCAAGGTAGGTCGCATCGACAGGATGGCCGTGTTAAGATCCGGAAGCTTACCTGAGATGGCGTCCCCGAACCAGTCCTCGGTGAGGATGTCCACATTGATATAAGAGGAAGCCAGCATGAAGAATGTCCTGGCCTCCGGCCTTTTCCGCAGTTCCACCCACCTTGCACGCCACAGATCCGCCGTCCTGCATTTGTTGCGGTAGACCTCCAGATCCTCCCGCGCCTGTGTCCGGATCCATTTGTCTTTCGCCGCGACTGCCTCGTGCAGGCAGTCGTTATAGACCAGCCCGGCCCGCATCACCAGGGTCAAGGCCTCGACATCCATATTCGCCGATTGCTTCAGGATCCAGTCGTATTCCCCGACATGGGTGGTGTCCGGCATATCGGTCGTGAAACAGACACCTCGATAGAAGACGCTATGGCCGAATTCCTGCCGGTAGCCGCGGTTGGCCTTCAGCAGGTTGGCTATCTTGGACTCGGCGAAATACTTGACCTCATCCCCGAAGCAGAAGACATACGAGGCTCCGGCCAGTGTCGATGGGCGGTCCAGGGATCCGAACCGGATATTCGTGCCGGTGTAGAAGATTATGGTACGCTTGTAGGATACCAGTTTGTTGAACGGCTTCCAGAAATGAGGACGTAACCACTCGGGAAGATCGGCTTTCTCAGCGTCACTGAAGACAGGAGGCTCCCTCTCGATGACATAGTGGATATTCTCCCTCAGACCTTTGCGCTCGAGCCCCTCGAGAACGGAAGGGAGGATGTTGGCCATAAGATTCGAGAAGGTGTCGGCCACCCATACACAAGGGGCTCCAGGCATATCCTGGATCACGTCCAACAGGCGTTCCGCCTGGATGTCGGTTGTCTTGGCACCACCTCGACCTATAACCAGGAAACTCTGTCCGGCCCCGACCAGGGAAGCCACCTGGGCGATCCTGTTCTGGTACTGGACGCTCGCCGCTTGCGTGCTGTCTGGCTTAACCCTCTTCCTTTGCATCCTCAAGGTATTTGACTATGTCCAGGTCGCGGATCCCTGCGTCGATCTTCAGCCGCCTCTTGACCGAGTCCGGAGCCAAAACGCCATCGATCTGCCTTTCAAGCTCATCGCGGTTGGCGGCCGGTAACCCGATTGATTCTGGGGTGGCTGACAACAGCCTGTACATAGGCTGATAGATTTCGGCTGGCAGCTTGACAGGGTCGTCCTTATCCAGCTGCAGCGCCCTCGCCTTGTTGACCAGGATATTCGCCGCCCGCTCGTAGTCCTTGGTTTCCTTTGCGGCGTTCCGGGCGGCGATGTAGAGAGAATCGAACTGGTCGGCGATTTTCTCACGCATCGCCTCCTTGCTGATCTTGCGGTTGGTGTAGAACAGCTCGACCGCCTCGGAGTAGATGTCCGTTGCCCTCTGATAAGGGATATTGAAAGGGGGAGTGGTCAGGAACTTGATCGTTCTGCGCTTGCCGTACTGCCCGTCGAGGGAATAGATGAGATTCAGCAGATCGATATAGACCTGCTCTTTCTTTGACAGAGTACCGGGAGATCCGGAGGCGATGTATTCCTGAATACGCTCGAAGGCTCCTTCTTTCACGGCGCCGCCGAACAGGTCGAGTTTCGAGACGCTGAAGCTTTTGTCCCGGACGAGATCCTGGAACTTCGTGACAGAGTCATAGTCACCTGTGGCGGCGCACTTGGCCACCGCTATCTCGATCTCGGCTCTTTTCTCCAGACGACCCTGGTTGACCGCTTCGGCTATCCGGGAGGCTTGCCCCACATCCATGGTGACCGGAACTATTCCAGCCAACACCTGGCTGAAGGTGTCCTCTGACAACCCCAGGTAACCGGCCATCTCCGCGTCTGTCCATCCAAGGGCGGCGAGGTAGCCGAGATTATCGATTGTCTCTTCGCTCAGATCTTTCATATTCCTGGATCATTCTTTCGACTTCGGCAAGCTCGAGCTTACGTTGGGCGAGGCGGGCCGCGCGATCCTCCTGAAGGTCTGGCCTGTCACCCTTGGCCATCTCATGGCTGATCCTCCAGATGTTTCCCTTGAGGGCGCGCTGTTTCCTGACCAGAGAGGTGACAGGCAGAGTTCTTAGCTCCTTTAACCTCCGGGTAGTGGCGAAAACAGGATGTTTGCCCAGTACCCTTCGATGTTCCTTATAGTATTGAAATTCGGAGCGGATCTTACAATTTTGGGAAAAATTATCCACTGTTTTTCTTGCGGTGTCATAACACGCCTCCGGAGAGACGCAGTTGTACAGATCCTCATGGGCGTTGACATACCCGTGCCAAGAGGTGATCATGTCCGCGGCCAGGATCTTGAGTTCCGGTGGGCAGTCCGGCTCTGCAAGGAACGGCCACTCTTTCCGGAAGGATCCGTCACCCCTGGCCACGGTCTGGGAGAATGAGACCGACTCGGCGAAAGGGATGAGCGCTTTCCTAAGGAGATGCCCGAAACGATCCGGGAGCCTGGACACCAGTTCCGCCAGCCACCTGTTGGGGGCGTGAATACTCAAGAGCCGGAGTCCCTCTTCGACCCCGGCTCCCGAGCTTATCCATCTGTCAATCTCGTTCATCCGAGAAGGTATTGGTCAACCAGCCGGGCGATGGCCTTGTAGCCTTCGGGGGATGCCGTCACGAATTTCTTCCTGACGAATGCCTCGATGACCAGGTTCTCGCACGGGTTTGCCCTATAGACCGGGGTCACCAGGTTGCCGATTCGGAAACCTCCCTCGATGGGCCGGTGAAGGTTATTCTTGTAATAAGTCTTCATGAGGGTCTCATCATCCTCCGGTGATGAGGTCAAGACCTCGACCAGAGCCTCCTTGCTGAAGAACACAGGTAGCCGGTCGCAGTAGTGCCTGGACCCGGCGACATCCACGAACACGAACGGCCCCTTCAACTCATCAAGAGAGATGGGAGCGCAAGGGACGCAGTTGGCTGGTACGAGGATAAAGGTGTCGGCTATCTCCGGATTCGCCACGGCCTCGGCGAGAGTGTCCGTGAGCGAAGCGTCCCTCTGGACGATCATTACCAAGGGCTCCTCTCCGGTCATTTTAAGCCAGACCTTGGCCAGCTGCTCTCCGGTACCGGGATAGGCGCACACAACCAGCCTGAAGGAGACTTGAGGTGTCTCGGTTGCCACGGCTTCAGCCGGGGCGGCGGTCTCCACCGTCGCCTCGGCTTTCACCTTAGCGTTGCTTTTCGCGGTGGCCATACGCTACGCGCCTCCCTGTGTCTCGGTTGTCGCGTCGGCCGCCACCTCAGGCATCTCACCGGAGTACTCCCCGGCCAGGAATTTGTCGGGAATAGTCTGGTTCCAAGTGAGGGTGCGCTTCGTGGCCTCGTTGTCCAATTGGGACTCAACGGACAGACGCAAGGGGTTGCAGACACGCCCGATAATCTGGGGACGACCGGCTGCCGTGCCGTCACACTCGGTCACGATGGCTATGACACCCTTGTTCTTGAATACCTCGAGGAAGTTCTTGATCGCCACTGAGTTTCCGGGATGCTCGAACACCAGGCCGTTCCTGACACCCTCGGCGTCCGGGTCACCGGCGAACTCCTCGGTGGGATGGATGGTTGAAGAAGTGGCGTAGATAGATACGGCCTTCGCACCTGTCTTCAGGGTCAGGTTTCCCTGAACCGCCACATCACCCACCTCGCGGGTAGGCTCGCTGGCCACATCCTCGACATCGACAATGATAATCTGCGATTTGCGGGGCGTGGGGCATCCTGCCCCATCACCCGGCTTTGGAATAGATACTTTAGTGTACATGATACCTTCGTGTTAGGGGTTAAGCGCCTTCACCGTCACCGGCACCTTCGCCGTTACCCTCTCCGGAAGTGGCGGCCTTGCCGTTCTCCCACTTGCTCTCGTCGGGAGTGTCGGAGACGATGGCCTCGACGGGGACATAGCCGTCAGGGACGGCGGCGTACACGGCCTCGGCGATCTTGAATCCTGTCGAGAGGGAGTACTCGCCGAAGATCTTGACGTCGTAGTTCTGCTCCTCGACTTTCACGATGCAGTTCTCCGCCTTGCTGTAGTCCACCAGCTCGACGAAGTTCTCCTTCGGGGTGGCGAAAAGGATGGGAGAGTTGTACATCGACACGAGAGCGACGAGACGGAAGTTCGTGAAGCGGATCTCACCGCCATTCTCGAGGCCGGTGTACTTGCCGTTGATGGCGAAGTCCGCCCTCTTGTACCTGGTGAGGAACTGCTCCGAGCAGTACACCACGGTACCCTTGGCGAAGAGTCCGGAGATGCTGTCCACGAAGCCGTCCACATAAGCCAGGATCTCGGCGTCGGTCATGGACGTGAAATCGGCCGCAGCCTTGTAGTAGTTGATCTTGCAGCCGGGAGTGGTCTTGCCCTCGACAAGGATGGTCTCGAAACCGTCCATGGAGTCCTTTGCGGCGGAACCGGCGTCACCGTCGGAGACACCGGCGCTGTGATCGACATACTTGCCCTTGGCGATCATCGAGAGGGTGATGTCGTCCAGGATCTTCGGGAGGATATGGTTCTCCACGATATACCTGGAGATCGGCTGCTCGGCCATGGTCTTGCCCTGCTCGTACAGGAACAGGAGCCAGCTCTTGATCACATCGGCGGGCTGGATCAGCACGTTGATCTTGTGCCTGCGATAGGCGATGCGGATCGGGGTGAACTTGACCGCTCCCTTGGGAGTCCACTTGGGAGTGAACTGCTGGGAGACCTCGGACATGATCGCGGCGGAGGCGATGAAGTCGGTGTTGCTCTGGACCCTGGTCATGTGCTGAGCGTCCGGGAAGCCGTTGTAGATCCTCTTGGTCAGGATCTCCAGCTTCACCTTCGGAGGCATCACCATGCTGAACTCCTGGTTCAGGTCGGCGATGTCGATGGTCGCGTCGTCCATCGCGGCGAAAGCGAGGGGATTGACGGAGTTCAGGGCCTCGGCCACAATCTTGTTATGGGCGGCGGCCATGTTGATCCGGAAGACCTTCTCCTTGGCGGAGAGGGGAGCGGGCTTGGCGGCGGGTGCCGGCTCGGGCTCGCTCGAGAGCTCGGTAACATCCCTCTGAAGGGACTGAATCTTGGCCCTGAGGGCGGCGGTGGCCTCACCGGTCTTCGCCTCGACGGCGGCGTTGAAGAGATCCAGGGCATCGGCCTCAGCCTCGATGTCGATGGACTCGAGCTTGTCCAAGAAAGCCTGGCCGTATTCGTCGCGAACCTTCTGGCGCTCCTGGTCAGTGAGCGAGACCTTGCCGTCCTTGACGGTAAGCTCGCTCTTTCCGAACAGACGGGCGACAAGCTTGCCCATCTTGGAGTTGTTGAGATTTTCCTTTTTCATTGTAGTACTATGAGAAATGGTTGATTAGTTGATCTCTGAGAGGGCGAAGACCACCTCGATGGTCTCGTCAAGGGTCTTGACGGCGTCAGCCATGCCGTTGGCTATGGCCTTGGCCGCCGGGAACATGGCACCGGTCAGGACTCCTTCAGCGTCCTTCTTGAGGTTTGGACGGCCCGCGACAACAGCGTCCTGGAAACGGCTGGCCAGCTCATCGAGCTCATCCATTGCCGGACCGAAATCCCCTTCCAAAGCCTTCCTGTATGAAAGGTTCTTGTCGTCTGATTTCCTGGAATAGACGGTTATCTCCCGGATACCGGTCTGCGGATCTGGTGCTGAGGTGTCCCGCATTACATAGTAGCAGCCAACTGATCCGATCTCGGACATCTCGTTGTCGAGGTAGATCACGTCACACTGGCTGGCCACCCAGAAGGCAGCCGATCCGCACATATCGGCATGAACGTAAACGGACTTGCCTTTGGAGCGCGCGTAACTGATAGCCTCAAGGAGCGGGGGAACAGCTGAGGATGATCCGCCGCCGGAATCAATGTCCAGAATAATTCCTGCCACGTCATCCTTGTCAGCGGCGTTCTTGATGGCATCCGCCCATACCAAGGTGCCGTAACTTTCACAGGTATTATACTTTGTCATCGTCCCGTGGATAGGGACAATCGCGACAAGTTTGCTATTGCCTTCTGCGGGAGCCTGATCACTGTAGGATCCGGAATCTTTGCCGAATTTCTCGCCCTGGATCTCATAATAAGGTACCGGCGAGTTTGACTCCATCTCCACCGGCATCTTGGAGAGGAAGGCCCTGGCGATGGGAATGAGAGTGTCAGGGTAAGCGATAAGCCACTTGCCCCTGACGATATCCCTGGCCAGCTTGAATGTGTCCGCTTTCATATTCAGATATCTTTCTGTCGCGAAGATACCATTCAGCCCTCCAGAGAAAAGGACATGACAAAAATAGCCCCGGGAATGCTCCCGGGGCCGGTTGAATGTTCGATTGAATTATGGTGTTTACCGCTCCGGCCAGGACCATGTGGCTGAGATCTTGACGGTGTCGGCGGTGGATATGTCAAGCTTCAGTGGCAGATCGGCGCTGCCGAAAGACTCGACTGAATCCTCATCCTCGCAAAATCCCACCTGGAGGATCATGTTGTCCCTGAGAATGCCGTCCTCCCTGGAGAGAGTGGCGGTGATCTTGGCGGTGGCCAGCCTTCCGGCGGCCTCGGTCTTCCTGGTGATCTCCAGCAGTCCGGTCGCTGGTACCAGCGGCAAATCCACCCATTTGCCGTCTCCCAGATCCAGGCTCTGGGCCCGGAGTGTCTTGATAATCCTAATCATCTTTTAATCCTTTGAGGTTAATAGTCGAGTCTATGTATTCAGCTTTGCGCATCAGGCGTGTTGTGAGAGACTCCAGAGTCTGCTGCGACCGGCGATAGACCCGCTTGTGTAGAGAGTCGAAACAGTCAACGGAGAATAGCCCTCTGGACACGATGAAGGCTTCCACAACATCCTTCTTCTGGTGGCCAATTTCCAGCCCTTTCAAGTAATAGGCGTGGAAATCGATGTCAAACACGGCCTTCAGCGCCATATTCAGAGCGGCGGTAGAAGCGGGAGAGTACCACAGCCACTTGCCCAGCAGGGGCTTGGTAGCGCTGTCGTTAGGCAAAGAGAGGTTGACAGTGACTGACCGCGAACCTCTGGAGACCGGCTCCCTCTCCCGCCCGTTATCGGTTACCTGGCAATGGGCGACAAGGAGCCTGCCAATGCTGTTCCCCGCGGTGACTCGCAAGGGGGCCCCTTCCTTATCCGGAGGGAAGATCCAGGCGAGATAGTCAGCCAGCATCGGATTATCCACTTTCAATTTGACATCAGTCATACATCTAGGCTATTAGCGCAAACAAAGATAACTCATTAATTCTAATCGGGAAATGACAAAACGGCATCAATCGTCCTTGACGTACACCGGAAGCCCGGCCTCGATCCGGCGCTTGAACAACTGATATGTGGACGTCCTCACATAATCGGTGTACCACATCCCCTTGTCGGGGCCGATCAGAACCTGGTACAGAACGGGTCTCCAGTAGTGGAGATCCCTGACCACTGCGGGCCTCATCCCGTCCGGCACACTCTCGTAGCGCCAGACGGACAGCGATCTCCCGGAGGCCCATATTCCAGGGAGTATCTTCACAGCGTCAAAACTCATTCAAAAAGAGAGAGAAAGTTTTTTGGCGAAAGTTTTGACGCTCTGACGCTGCGCTTGTAATCGCCTGATTATTAACTTTTTATCTGCGTCAAAATACCGAAATGGGGTTTTGACGCTGCCGGTGAAAAATCCGGCTGAAAATGGCGTAACTAATTGATTCATAATGGTGTCAGTTTTGTTTTGATGTTTTCGGCTCTCGGTGTGGTTTCGGTCAAATCACTTATGTTTTGACGCTTTCTGACGCAGTTTTGACGCTGCTATCTTCTTATTATTCAATTATTTATCATTACTGCGTCAAAACTTTGATGAAAAAACAAGAAATTTTTGTCCAGATGATAAAAACGGTTGTCCGGATCCAAAAAAAGGCCCCGGCACTTTCCGCCGGGACCGTCCTTTTTGACGCTCTGTACTACTGCTGTCATCCGAATATGGGCATGTCTTCTCCGGGCGCCGCGTCCCCTCCCTCCTCATCGGACTGGCCGAGGATGGAATTGACCGGGAGCTGCTCCTCCCTTGTGGTGTCGATGTAGAAATAGTACTTGTCCTCGTTATGGATCTTCTTCCGGATCTCGTTCCTGTCCTTCTCCGTGGCCGTTCTCAGGAGACATTTCGGGTTGAACACATAGTCCTTGTACTGGCAGAACATCACGAGCTTGTTCCGGAAGGTCCGGGGCTTGATGTTCTCGGCCATGGTCTTCGGGAGCGTGGCCTTGTAGTCCTCCAGCAGCTTGTCCTTGTCAAGCAGCTGGTTCAGCTTGTCATCGGTGAAGTAGTCCTCAGCCCACCAGAGGAACTCGTCTGTCATAGCCCTCTGGAGGTTCCTTTGCTCCAGCTTCCTCATCGCCGGCTGGATCCTCACGTTGAATTTCTTCCACACCATAATACAATCGAACATGAAGTTGTAGAACCTGTTCATATCCTCAGGGCTGTAGTCCTGAAGGAGCGTTCTTCCGAACTCCGTCTCCGGAGAGCGGAAGGGTACACCGTTCATCTCATCCTCGGCGTGGTAGTAGTCGCTCATCGCGACGAACCAGGTGCGCCGTTTCAACGAGTTGTCGTAGTTGGCCATGGCGTGGTTGGCGGAGTAGGACACCTTGGGCGAATCCCTGAATGAAATAGTGACCTGGTCGGCGTATTTCGCATTCACCTCCATCTGGCCGGTGATCCAGTTCATGAACCTGTGCATATCCACCTTGGCGTTAAGGTCATCTACGTAGATGTTGTCGGTGACTCCGGGCTTCACCTGCTGAAGGATGAATTCCATCTTGTCGGACTTCACGGCCTGGCCGTCGATGTACACCTGTTTACGCAGATAGCTGACGCTCTGCATCAGCAGCGACTTGCCGGTACCGCCGCGGTGTTCGCCAACCGATCCCTGCTCCGTCTCCATGGCGTACACACCGTATGCCTTAGCCTGGTCCTTGAACCTGGAGAGCAGGTAGCCGATGCTGGCCACCTTCGCTATGAAGTTGTGGTCATGCTCCCTTATCTCATCATCGGAAAGCGCGAACCCGGCCTCCTCCTTCTGCCAGTAGATCTTGCCGGTGTTATAGACGAACCTCAGGAAGTCGAACTCGTTGTCGCTGATCTCCAGCTTGTACCTCTTCTCCACCCTCACTGCGTCAGTTTCCTTCTTTAGCGAAGCGAAATTGGGGGAGTGGGGGGTAGCGGCCGCGAGGGAGGCGCGTTTCGCCGCGTACTCATCCGACCAGTCCACCGTGAACAGCGGCGCGCTGACGCTGAAGTCGTGCTGGATGATCTTGTCGGAGTACACCATGTAAGGGCACTCCGACGGCTTGACCTTCTCGATGCCGTTACGGCTCACCTTGAATATGCCGTTCCTGAAGAAAAAGAAGTCCGAGGCCGCCGTGTAGGCGTCGAAGTTGGGCGCCACCCTCCGGAGATTCCTCAGCGAGCTCTCCTGGAGCTGCGGGCTCCGGAATATCGCGTTGGCCAGCGCCTGCCTGTAGTATTGCGGGTGGCTGGTGATGAACTCCTGGAGGTAGTTGACGCAGACCATCGAGATCTCGGAGCTGTCGATCACCGTCACCACATTGTCCTTGATCCGGCAGTAGGTGTATTTCTTTCCGCTGTCGGAAATGGTGTAGAAACCGCTCGCCTCGAGGAAGGCGTACAACTGTGAGTTGTTGATGTCGTAGCCGATGAAATTGCCCTTACGGTCGCGTTTCTCCTGCCAGAACTGCAGTCCTCCGGACAGTTTGACCAGGCCGTCGAAAAGCCTGTCGATCGTTGTGCCCTGCGTCTTGTTGTAGTGCATGAAGAAGTCCTTAGCGTCCTTGCAGGGTTTCCCCGACCGCGTCCTGACCTCCTTCAGGTCAGCGGGAAGCTTTATGATGGAGATGTCCAGGAACTTCTTGGCGATCCTGTACATCTGCGTTATCCCCGTCTCGTCGATATCGTAGAGGATGTAGATCTTCTTCGCTATTTTCGTCAGGGTCGCGTACTCCTTGTCCGAGAGGTCCGCCGTCTCAGAGTTGAGCCAGCAGACGTGGTACCCGGCTCTCCGGACGTTCAGGGCGTCGGAAGGCCCTGAGCAGATGATAAGCTCCTTCCACTGCAGGTCTTGTTCCACCGACTCGGAATCCTCCGGATCCCGGGGGACCAGGAAGGGGTTGCCGCTCGAGTCCGAGGCCTTGGCGTACATGTCCAGGAACTCCCTCTCTCCGGAGATAAGGTTCTCCGGCTTGTGGCCTGTCCACATGAAGCGGAGTTCCCCGAGCGGCTGGTAGATCTTGCCGTAGGAGCCGTAGTCGTAGAAATAGATGGGATAGCCCTCGTTGCCTGAGATCCTGAAGCTCTTGCCCTTGGCGTTACGCCTGGTGATGTAACTCTTGACAGGCTTGAGACAGAACATGTCGCAGATCTCCTGGGTGATCTCGCGGCCGAGAAGCCTCAGCTCGGCATCGGTGAAAAGGCCGTCATCCCGGGTCTCCACGGTGATCTCATCCTGTGGCGGCACCTCCTGGATGTCGGGCTTTGGCCCCATGGCCTGTCCGGATCCGGAGTCGTCGAGAAGGTGCGGGGCGAACCGCTGGGCGATCCACTCCAGGGCCTGGGGATAACTGAGGTTCATCTCCCTTCGGGTGAGGGAGATCGCGTCGTAGGCCTTGGTGTCGTCGCCGCCCTTGTCCTGGAGCCACCACTTGCCGGACTTCTCGAACACCGTGCAGGAGGGCTTCCGGTCATCGGCCCCTCTGATGCTGAAGTTCCTCCGGTTGGAGAACCCCACGGCGCTCTGCGGGTAGAAATGGAGGATCACCGCCTTCCCGTTCTCTGTCGCGGCGTAGATGTCCTCCGCTTTTATCTTGAAATCGCTCATATCTCAAACGGGTTGTAGAGCAGTTTCGCGGGATGTTTCCCGTCCGCCAGATCAACCTGGCTGGAGAAAGTCGAGCAAGACGCTATGCTCTGCTTGAGGTACAGTATCCTCTTTATCACCTCGGTGTCAGTCTCCTGACCGATGGGCACTCCATCGTATTCCCTCAGCTGTATCCTCCAAACACCGACGGCTATCCGGATGGCATCCTGGAGAGCCGTCCAGTCGGGCCTGTCCATCTCGAGAACCGAGACGAGGCCCCTGCTGTCCTTGTCGGCGTACATGGCTATGAGTCCTGCTCGGGGAACAGCTCCTCGGTGTAGTGGATCTCGCCGGTCACGTAATTGACGTGGCGACAAATACTCTCCCTGTAAAGCTTCATCGGACGAGTCCTGCCCGTGAGGTATCTCCAGGCGGCGGTGGCTCCCACCCCGTCCTGCATTATCAAACCTTGTAGGGCGCTTCGCCGCGCCGGAGTCAGCGACTCCCAAATCTCCTTGATCGTCATATCGATATATGTTTATATGTTCGTATGTTCATATTTTTATATTTTCATCGCCGCTGCCGGCAACGCACAAAAAAAGCGGTAAGACATCACTGTTTACCGCTTGAAGTTCTCCAAATAAGGAGTGCTGACTTTGTTTGAAAGGATGATATTAAATTCTCAACGACACTGAGTTTAATTCATTGCTGATCCTGGCCAATGCGGCCGTGATCTTTTTCATGGTTTTTTCTCCTGGAAATACAGACCCTGACTTATATGCCCTCATTTTGCTCTCGTTTATTCCGGCATACTCCGCGAATCTCGAAACATTTATATAGTCCAGAAAATTGAACAGAGAGGGAATATCATATTTGTACTCGATAGTGATATCTTCAAATTTAGTCCCGCTCTGGCTGGCTTCAATAGCTTCATGGATGCTCTCCTCGAAGTCTTCCTTGGCTTCAGCGACATTGTCCCCGAAACCTCCGAAGAAATGATTGTCGATACTTGAATCTGAATAGACCGAAAACAGGCCGTCTATGCCCTTTTCAATGATTGCTGTTACTGTCATGATAGTGGTGCGAGTGTATTATGTTGTCTTTCTTCCTTGCCTTTGTTCTTTAACAGGTGGGGATCACTTGATCCCCGCCTGCCTTAAAATACTACTCAGAGTGCCTTTCGGTACCTCCCTGCTTCCGTGTCGTGGAACCGGGAAAGTGGCTCCCGTGAGGGGTGAGAACCATTGGTCGTGCCTCTTGCCGTTTCCAATGCAATAACATCCTTTCTCTCTCAAGAGTTTCGTCAATTCATTAATTCTCATAAACTCCGATTCAGTATTATTTGAAAGAACTGATGCAAAGGTAGCGTTTTTGTTGCTAATATACAAGAAAAACAGTAACTTTTTCGCTACTTTTTAGCGGTAAACAGTATGTCAAAGAGCTTTCTAAGGACCAGGGCCCGGAGTCGAACCGGAATAATGAAAAAGTTATGGATCTTTCCCTGCCGGGGGAGCGCCCTGGTCTGTTCGAGCTTAGCAGCGCTACTGGCTTCCTAAGGCCTCTAATCCACCCATGGTGGGGATGATATTGTTGAATAATTTTTTTTGAATTCTTCGGGATCCCTCATTGCTGCCATCAAGGCTTCACAGAAAAGCATGAGTAGAGGTTTGCACTCCATCAGAAGACTTACAATGGCAAACACAACACCACCAAAAGACTCTGGGGAGCGGCTATCGAATGTTGTTTCAATGAGACCATCATGGTCGGTTATTGATAGTAGCGTTCTATCTTCTTTTCCCATATCCGTATCATTTTATATCACCATGCTTTCGAACCATTCCTGGCCACCGGGGCCGAACATCCAGAAGTCATCGAAACGCAACCCGGCCTCCTGGTTCCGGATCATCTGCCTCTCCAGGAATTCCTCATGAGACTTGGCCGCTCTCACCTTCGCCCATCGCGCGTTAGCTGCTATATTATGTCTCCCGCTTTCCTCCCTAAGGCATCCGCAGGATAAGACTCTTCCGGTGCGCAGATTCCTTCCGGACAGTATTTTCCGCTCGCCACAGGCGCATTGGCAGAGCCAGTAGGCACGTCCGCCATGGATCCCGCTCGGTCCCACGACAGTCAATCGGCCGTACTTCTGTCCTGTCATGTCAATTACCGGCCTTCCTGCGGCTCTCTTTTTTATCACAATCTCATCCATGGTAATCATACGCTTCTTGTTATTCGGCACCAACCCTCATCGATGGGCTTGCAGCACCTCCGGAGGTTGCGGTTGTACCACCAGCAACCAAGGCACGCATTTTTAGGGGGGGGCGTTTTCATAATGTCACGATTTTGGGGTCGTTAAGCATCTCCTGGAGCCTTCTGTCCCTGGCCGCCTTGGTGGGGAAGTTCTCGACGGTCCGCCAGGCTCCGTCCGAGACCCATTCCTTTATTCTCGGAGCGGGGTAGTCATCTGACCTGAGGATCCTGAATCCCGCAGCCTTTAGCTTCTCGTAGTTGTCTTGTCCTCTCATTGGAGTGAAATCGTTGAAAATCAATACAAAAAAATACAAAATTAGTTGATTTTGTTTTGCAAATTCAAATAAATTTTGTACCTTTGTATTGCAGTCAGGTGACTGACACGGGAGAATCCGAAAACCCTGAACAGAGTAGGAAAAACCCACCAAAGTTTTGAGACATGAGCTTCAGAATCACTATCAAAATTTGGAGACTTAGATTGACGATGGAACTCGCGATCTAGTGACCAACGGAGACCGGGAGACCGGTCTCCCCTTGGTGGGTTAGTGCAAAGATACAAAATCTATGGAATCAACAAACAATTCAAAGAGCTGGGGCGGAGCCCGCGAGGGGGCTGGCCGCAAGAAGATGGGCGAAACCGCCAAGAACGAGACCGTGGCTCTGCGCCTTAGGCCTGAACTCAAAGCCAGGCTGTTTCAGGTGGCCCGCGAGCGCGGGATCAGCGCGAGCGAACTCATGGCCCGGTTGATCGAGACACTCTGATCCTATCCGGGATCCGGATCTTCGCCCGGGGACTCCTCCTCCGCCTCGACCTGCGAGACCAGGGCCGTGACATAGCGGTTCCCCTCTCCCAGGGAGATCATCATACCTCTTCCGTTGCCGGTTATCCGTACGAATGTTCCCACCATCATTATTCCCATTGCTGGGAACCTGACCGGATCACCCGGCCGCAATCTGAACGCCTGTTCCTTTTCCATTTTATGCAGCGTTTTCTGTCGTTCTCTTAAAAAGGGCGGGAGAGCCGCCGAGCCGCCCTTGAATCCTTGCGTGAGAGTTGATTGAACCCACGGCTCTCTTCACGCGGTTGGCCAGCCTCGCCAAGGACCACAACCCTTTCCGAATAAGGACCAGCGAACGGAAAAACATCGTGCGGAAAAACCGTCCGCAGTCTCCCATCCTCCAGGCGATGGCGAGGGTGGCCAGATGCCACCAGGGGAATTCCTTCCCCGAAATAACACTTGTTAACAGGCTGACCGCCAGCGCCCCGGCAGTCAGCAGAGCCACCGCCCTCCAGACGGTGACGTCCATCTCTTCGATTGATTTCATAACTCTCACGCATTTTTAGGATTACTTTGTTATATTTGCATTTATTGCATTTTGGTATCGATTCGGGTTTCTTGTGTGTTTCTTTTGCAAATGTAAGCAAATGTAACTTACGAAACAAGAAAATAAGTTACAAATTTTAAAAAAATTATTTTGCTAATATGAAAAGTATTGATATTAAAGGCTTTAGAAAAGTTAATAAGATCTCGCAAGTGGATCTTGCCGCTTTTTTATCGACCTCTAGGCCATTCATATCGATGGTTGAGCAAGGAAAAAGTAAGTTACCTTATGACAAACTCCAGCGCTTGTTAAACAACGATAAAGGCTGGGATATTTCTATGTTACAGCCTGATTCACACTCTGTCAAAGTGGGTGATAATTCTTCCGGGGTTGTTGTGAATGGCGATAATGTTCATAGTCCTATCGACAACCGCCACTATTATTCCGACTCCCCGGATGTACTTCGGGCACAGATTGACATATTAGACGAACGCATCAAAGAGAAGGACGCCCAGATCAAGGAGAAGGACGCCCAGATCAAGGAGAAGGACGCCCAGATCAAACAACTCCTCGACATCCTCGCTAAAAGATAAATAATGTAGTTATGAGTGAGAAAATGAACAGTAC